>Ga0136643_10003972_pt1 | contig 20166 bp, 17 predicted proteins | sample TergutLab28metaG_FD_96883 | JGI IMG/M metagenome (GOLD analysis project Ga0136643, IMG submission 96883) | Labiotermes labralis P1 segment gut microbial communities from Petit-Saut dam, French Guiana - Lab288 P1 (version 3) (version 3) | ecosystem: Host-associated > Arthropoda: Insects >...
AAGCCAATCTCGATTTTTTTTGAGTTTAATCATAACTCGAGTAGCAAAATCAAATGATTTGCTAACGTGTAGCGTGCTAATCAGCCTTAAATCCTGTCCACGAAAACGACTCGTCAAAGTCAATTTCTGATATTCCACAAAAAGGTATCTCAGGTTCAACTGTAAATTGCCGCATAACAATAACATGGGTTACAACGAGGATTTTTTTGTATTTTCCGTAACGTAAGAGCGCATTTTTAGCGCGGTTAAATACATCTATGAGGTTTTCAAACTTTATTTCACTATCCGCCGGGCATACCCCTTTGTACCTAGAACATAGTTCACTTGCTTTTACTGATTCTTCTTTAGACGAATATTGAAAAGATATATCGGGCATCCACTCATGCAAATCTACGTCTATTTTTATATCTAACTGCCTATTTTTTGATATAATTGCTGCTGTTTGCAAAGCCCGCGTATATGGAGAAGAAACTATTATTTCAGCATTGTCCAATCTATTGTCATGTGAAATATTTTCAGCAATTCTAATGCCGTTTTCGGTAAGTTGGGCTAAATCAAGCCCATGACCAATATATTTCCTTTCTCTAACAAACGCGTAATCAGGCTCACTATGTCGTAAAAAAACTATTCTCTGCACTGCATATACCCCTTCAAGTATATATTTTTCACAGGATTTTGCATTGCAATTTCCCATGTGTTCTTAGGTGCACCCCAATTTTTGATAAATTGCCTCTACTCTGCAAAAAACCTAAAAATTGTTTCAGATTCGAATCTCTCCCCGGCTTTGTACATAGGCGATGGAAATTGGGTTAAGTTAACGGCGTCTGGGTAATGCTGTGTTTCTAGGCAAAACCCGCATTCGTTGCGATACTCCGCGCCATCTTTGCCTTGGCATACGCCGTCAAACAGGTGGATTCCCGTATATAGCTGAACGCCGGGCATATCTGTAAAAAATTCTAAGCAGCGGCCGCTTACAGGATCTTTAGCAAAGCCCCCTAGGCGCATTCCTCGGCCGCGAATACAGTAATTATGGTCGTACCCCCCAAGAGAAAGCTGTGGATATGCGCTGCCAAAGCCCTGCCCTATGGGAGTTGGCGTGGTGAAATCCATGGGGGTTCCCTTTACGGACCAAATTTCGCCTAAAGGAAGCCCATTTTCATGGAATGTCATAAAAAAGTCTGCGTTTATTTGTAAAAGTTGATTTGTAACGCTGCCGCTTTTATGGCCTGCCAGATTAAAGTAAACGTGGTTGGTAAAGCTGATTGGGGTTTCTGCTTCCGGCAATGCCTCGTAGCGAATTTTCAGGTTGCCGTCAGCATCTACAGAATATGTTACAGTCACATCCATGCCGCCGGGGAAGCCGCCTTCGCCATTATCCCGCAAGGTAAGCACCACACCTGCGCTATCAGCATTTTCAAATGTTTTGCCCATGAAATTGCGGTTGGCATAATTGCCGCTTCCGCCATGCAGTGTACAATCTCCGGCAGCGTTTTTGTCTGTATGCCACGTTTTGCCTCCGGCAACAAAACTAGCCCCAGATATACGGTTGGCAAACCGACCAATAACCGGCCCGGCACAATTTGGCGATTTTTTGTAGTTGGTTATATCATCCTGGCCTAGGACAATATCTGCAGTTTCACCGTTTTTGTCCGGTGTAAATAACCGGTGAATCATTCCGCCGTAGCTAAGTATTTCGGCAATTACGCCCTTACCGCCTTGCATGCGGTATAGGAAAACTTCTTCGCCGTTTGGCAGCACTTCAAACTGTTCTGCCTTACATGATATTGTGCTCATATTTACCTCCATGTCTGTTGTTCTTTTCAAGTGGCGGCGCTCCGCCACCACTTGAATTTATAGATAGCACCTTTTAAAAGTGTACTCGCTATTATTTTGTGTAATTATCACATGTTGTATCAGACTGTGTCAAGAATATGAATTTGCCAATATTGCATTGTGGCAACTATTATTCCCATGTTATAATTGCTGCAAATATGGAGAAATCCAATGGGTATTATTTATGTTAAGGAGGTATAGTGATGAAAACTATGTTAAAGACGATGCAGAAAAAGAATAGCGGAATTCCGGAAAATATATTGCCTTTGTTTGAAGACATCGTACAAAAATATGATACCGGGCATGAGTGCGACAGTGAATTTAGCAAAGCAATGGAAAAGCATCTTACAAAAGAGCAACGCTTTCGCTTATTTGAACAAAATGGAGGGTGTAAGGGTACTGGGCGCGATAAAGAGCGCAAGGCTTTTGCACTGGAACACGCTCATATGCCTCTTGATGAACGGCTGGCCTTGTTTGCAGAAACTTTCAACAGACAGGCTGTTTTAAAGGATGATAATACAATATCCGTCACTTTCACCTGTTCTCATAGGTATTTCAATGTTGCGCGCAAAAAAGGGGAATCTTTCCCCCTTCCACCAATTGAATCCTATTTTGAAAAATGTGCAGGCGGGCGACTGCATGAGCTGCAAAAGGCATTAGGGGTTAAATTGAAAATTAAGTCCATAGATTTATCTTCTCTTGACGAAAACTTTGATAATCCTATTGTATATTCATTTGAAATAGTTTCAACGTAAATTGCTATAACGGAGGTGGCAAAAATTAAAATTTATCTTTCATTACTTGCCGCAACAAGAAAATTTTCTTGGTTATGGCTACTCGGGCTTATCGGATGGTTCATGGGCAATACAAGGTTTTATTTGTTTTATCTTTTTGCGCTGCTTATATTTATCGACCTTGGATTTTACCTTACTTTGCTGCAGATATTCGGGAGTTTTTATGCTAAAATTGCAAACAAATTTAAGCTGGCCTCTAAGGAAAATTACACCTGTAAGAGCAATTATATTTTGCCGTTTACAGGCAAGTGGAATGTCTATAACGGCGGCACTCGCAAAGAATTGTCCCATTCCTGGGGTATCGTGTCTCAGCGCTATGCCTATGATTTTATAATTTTTGACGATGATGGAAATGTTTTTTCCGGTGGGGATTATAAGCATAAAAATGCCACCTTGGTTGAAAAATACCATTGCTATGGCAAAGATATTATTGCCGCCGCCGATGGTACTGTTGTAAGCGTAAGTAATGGGCACCCAGACAGCCGGACCAATGGCCAAATGGCCTATTGTAATACCTGGGATTTGCGAGGTAATTTTGTTGTTATACAGCACAACGACTGGGAGTACAGCCTAAGCAGCCACCTTATGCCCGGCAGTATTACAGTAAAGGCTGGGGATATTGTTAAACAAGGGGATGTTATTGCCAAATGCGGAAATTCCGGAAATTCCTCTGAGCCACATCTGCATTTTCAGCTTCAAACAAGTAAAAATTTCTTTTTTGCTGTAGGTCTGCCTATTGAGTTTACAAATATTAAGGCACAGGATTCTGCTGGATATAGACTATGGCATGACAAAATGGGAATAAAACCCCGCCCCTCGGAAGGGAATTTAGAGGAAATTGGTGATAAGTATTATATTGGAAGAGGGCTTGATGTTGAAAATATATAGTCTGCCCTACATACTTCCAGCATCATAAAACCCGGACACAAGAAAATTCATGAGCGCGCCAAAAAGCTTACCCAGTGCAATTGCCAGCACAAAGTAAAACATTCCCTGCTGTAGACGCCCACGCCTTGTTAAAATGGGGATCACATTAAGCACTTCTGCCAAAGACATTGCAAGGGCGCCAAAAAAAATACCGTTTGCAAGGCTTAAAAATGCCACGCTAACAGCTCCGATCGGTAAAACAAAATTTACAACCCCGGTTATTGTACCAAAAATGCCCCCAAGCATAATTGCGGATTCATATGTCCTAATATATCTTTCGGTTTTGGTTTTTTGCGCAAGCTGGGGTACGACGCCTACAATGGTGATAAATGCGAAAACTGCACCGGAAACTACAAGGCCTGTGCCAAGCCCAACTGCAATGGCTAAAATATGTCTGATCATTTATGGGTGCTCCTTTAAAATGGGGCTCTGCCCCAAACCTCGCCGCTCCGCCGAGCGAAGCCCGACTACGCTTCCTTCGCTTCCGCTTCGGGTGCGTGCTGTGCACGCAAATAGTTTTCAACCAAATGATTACGTTTTGCTATCAGTTGAATTATTTCGAATTTTCATCCTTGCGGCGAGACATGGCGTCTACCATTGTTTCGGTTACTTCTCTGTCATACAATTCCATTTCAACTTCTATCGGCGTTGGGTCGCCGGTAATTTTTTTGCCCATAAAGTGGTTATAAAACACTACAATTCCAAGGGCAAGCCCAATAGAATAAGGGATGGTTATTAAAGCAGGGTTTGTTTTTTCTACACCAAAAAATATGCTGTAGTATTTTTCAAATATTTTCGGCATTTGTCCATCTGTATGAAAGCTCATGATGGCCGTAGACGAACCTATGAAAAGCACCACAGCAATAAACGCAATTTTAAGCCATTTTAGCCATGTTATATCCGGGCTTTTTTTTGCTAAAAATTGCACCCAAGTATCCATTTCGCCTACATTGTTTATGGTTGCATTTGGGTAGGATTTTTGTATTACAGCAATAATGTCTGTAATGCTTACCAGATAATTTTGCTTTTTTTTGCTTGCCATGTCCACGTCAAGCAGCTTCATTTTTTTTACTTTTGAAGCAACCTCTTTTGTGGCAACAACATCGGCAACATCCTTAATTGTAATTTCCGACATGCCAGCTAAGGTGGCTTTTTTCTTGGGCTTGATGTAAATGTCCATAGTTCACTCCTGAGTGTATAATACGAACCCTCATTTAAAATCACATTTGTCTATCGGTCAAAACGCCTCGTGCGGTAGCGCGAGGCTTCCCTCTGCCAAACATGTTTTAAATGGGATTAGTATAAACATACCGCTAAATTCTTGTTCGCTAGGGCGAGTTATATTGCGCAAAATGAATATTGCCGCAATTGCAGCCGCAGCCAGCAATAGGAGTATTATCACCCATTTTAATTTTTTCATGTATCCAAATGTCATAAGAAACTGCCTCCTTATCTTTACAATATAACTATCGCCAAAAAAGCAGCAAATATATACTATTTTGCAGTGCCAGTTACGCAATAAGTCTAATTACAAAAAAAAGTCATTGACAACACCACCACCAACGTAATATTATTGGAACATGTCACAAAACTTTAACACAGAAACAAACAACCATTGGAGAGTTGCAGATGAAAACTACACAGGCTATTGTTAAAAAAACAAACAAACCAAACGGACTGACCCTTGAAGAAATTCCATTCCCTACCATCAACCATAATCAGGTGCTGGTAAAAATAAAAAAAACCGCCATTTGCGGTACAGATATCCATATTTACAACTGGGATAGCTGGGCACAAAAAAACATTGCTACGCCCCAAATAATAGGACACGAATTTGTTGGGGAGGTAGTAGACGTTGGTATGTACGCAACCCATATAAAACCCGGCCAACTGGTATCCGGCGAAGGGCATCTTGTATGCGGAAAATGCCGTCACTGCATTACCGGACAAAAGCACCTTTGCCGCCAAACTGTTGGCGTAGGTGTTAATATGGATGGGGTTTTTGCCCAGTATATCGCCTATCCGGCAAGTAATATTTGGGTTTGCGACACAAATATATCCGAAGATGTTTTAGCGGTTTTTGACCCATTGGGAAATGCCACCCACACAGCCCTTTCTTACAATGTTTTGGGGGAAGATGTACTGGTTACAGGTGCAGGGCCTATCGGGCTTATGTCCGTACCTATTTTAAAACGGGCCGGTGCCAGAAGCATTGTGGTTTCGGATATAAATCCGGAAAGGCTTGCACTTGCAACAGAACTCGGTGCCACGGCCACTGTGGATGCAAGGCATCAAAACTTGAAAGAGGTTATGTCAAAACTAGACTTGATAAAAGAAGGGTTTGACGTTGGGCTTGAAATGTCTGGCAGTGGCAGTGCATTTACCGACATGGTAGACGTTATGGCAAACGGCGGGAAAATTGCCGTACTAGGCTTCCTACCCCAGGGCCTTAGCATAAACTGGGACACCATCATTTTTAACAGTTTAACAATAAAAGGTATTTATGGCCGTCAAATGTTTGACACTTGGTATAAGGCAACTGCGCTTTTACAGTCCGGTCTTGAAAGTGAAGTTGCAAAAGTAATTACACATAATTTTCATTATACGAACTATGCCGAGGCCTTCGAGCTTATGAAAAGCGGTAAGTCCGGCAAAGTAATTTTAGACTGGTAATTTTAGATTGGAGCTAACTAATGAAAACCGCATACGCACACTGGAATCAAGTGACAGAGGACATTAAAAATTCTGGTTTATGGAAAACCGAGAGAGTGATTACAACGCCACAATCTTCCCTTATAGACACCACACAAAAGTCTCAGGTAATAAACATGTGCTCAAATAACTATTTGGGACTCGCCAATAACCCAGACGTAAAAGAAGCTGCAAAACAAGGCATTGACAGATGGGGTTACGGCCTTTCTTCTGTAAGATTTATTTGCGGAACCCAAGAACTGCACAAAAACCTGGAAGAAAAGCTTAGCGAATTTTTATGTACAGAAGATACAATCTTGTATTCATCCTGCTACGATGCGAACGGCGGCTTATTCGAAACCCTGCTTACAGCTCAGGACGCAATAATTAGTGACGAGTTAAATCATGCCAGCATCATAGACGGCGTTCGCTTATGTAAAGCCGCCAGATACCGTTACAAAAATAACAATATGGCAGACCTGGAAGCCCAGCTTGTAGCCGCGAATGCCAACAACGCTCGTATAAAAGCAATTGTTTGCGATGGCGTTTTTTCCATGGATGGTACCATTGCAAACCTGCCAACGATTTGCGACCTGGCGGAAAAATACGACGCAATCCTCATTGTAGATGACAGCCACGGTGTTGGTGTTATTGGCGAAAATTTAAAAGGTGCACATGAATATCACAATGTAATGGACAGAGTCGATATTTTAACGGGTACCCTAGGCAAAGCACTGGGCGGATCTTCCGGAGGATATACCAGCGGTAAAAAGGCGATCATTGATATCCTGCGCCAGCGTTCCAGAACTTATTTGTTTTCCAACACACTTTCGCCCATAATTGCATCCGGCAGCCTTAAAGTGCTTGAACTTGTACAAAAATCTGACGAGTTGAAAAAACGCCTACGTGAAAACACGATGTATTTTAGAGATGGTATAAAAAATATCGGTCTTGAAATTGTTGACGGCGTGCACCCTATTGTGCCTGTCATGCTTTACGACGAAATCCTTGCGCAAAAAATGGCAGAAAAGCTGCTGGAAAAAGATGTTTACGCCATTGGGTTCTTTTATCCAGTTGTACCTAAAGGGCGCGCAAGGGTTAGGTGCCAAGTTTCTGCGGCACATACACGTGAACAATTAGATATTGCACTTGCTGCTTTTGAAGCCTGCAGAAAGGAGTTAATATGATAAAAAACTACAGCGACTTTGTTGATGCCTTGCAAACCGCGGGGTTTTCCATGGCTGGGGCTGCCGATGGCATTTACGCAATTGCCCCATGGGAATCTGGAACAAACTCCACGGAGGATTCGCCCATAAAATGGCATACAGAAGATCCGGAAACCGACCCTTGGGAGTGGCGTATGCGGGTTTTAAGAGAACGTTGGGATATTGCCTATGGCAAGCTATTTTTTAAAAAAAGCGGATATCTTACAGCAGAATGGTATCCATACTTTTTGGCTGCCAGACGAGGTGGCATCTCATTTGAAGAAGCCTATGCCAGCGGCACAATAAGCCACTTTGCAAAGCGAATTTACGATGTATTAGCTGAGGATACAATGCTGCCATCTCATACAATAAAACGCAAAGCAATGTTTGGCAAAGACGACAAAGCCGTCTTTGATAAAGGCCTGGTAGAACTGCAGATGAAAATGTTTATAACCACCTATGGCGACGAGCAACGGACCTCCCGAGACGGTATTGAATACGGCTGGCCGTCTTTGTGCCTTTGCACTACAGAGTATTTTTACGGTAAGGATGCTTTTGAGAAAGCCGCTGCCATTAGCAAGGAAGAGGCCGCGGGTGCAATACGCGCCCAAGTGCTAAAATTAAATCCTGCTGCGGAAGAGAAAAAAATTACAAAGTTTATTTTTGGGTAAAATTTGTTTTGAGATAGCGTGTATGCTAAAATACACCTATCTTTTTTTAATGGGTGCCAGGCGATTAACCTAGAATGAAATGAGCGATTTCATGATTAAAGACAACAACGGTTTTGCAACCTTATCCGATATGGTAAGCCACCTGTCACAACTGCCCGGTGTGGTAGGCATTGTGGAATATGGCGGCCGTACCCATACAAATATGCGCCTTGGCGGAGATTATGATCTTACCGTTATTTTTAACAAGCCAATTTCGAAAAACTTTTCTGGAATACACCTTCACGTTGCAGGAATACCTGTTGACTGCATGCTGTTAAGTATTGACGACTTCACCCTGCCCCAGCCTGCAGATTTTTTTCACTTGGTTCATCTTAACTGCACAATTCTTTACGACCAAAATGATACAACAAAGCAACTGCTTGAGGGCATACAAATGAATTGGAAAAAGCCACATCTTATAGACGAAGCTCAAAAGATGTGGACTCGCTTTGCTGCAAAGCATACGATTGACAAACTCGAACATCGGCTTTTTGATGATGCGTTGTATTCCCGGCTTTTTATTGCCCAAACTCTGAATTACGTGGTAGAAAATTATGTTCATTTCAAGGGCTTAGAACCGGGTAAAACCAAAGCCAGCCTGGCATACATGCAGCAGAATGATCCAGACTTGCACAGCAATATAAACGCAATTTTAACCACCACAGATTTAGCACTGCAATTTGAACTATTCAAAAAAATAAGTATTTACCCGGCAAAGGATATTGGCGGCATGTGGCAAGAGGGCGAAGCACTGTTTCACCTAAACCCCGGCGGCGTAAATGATAAAAGCGAACAGAAATTGTTCATAGAATTTTTATTTGGGTTGGAGGTGCAAAATGAAAACACTTGAAACAGAGCGGCTTATTTTAAGAAAATACAAAGAAAGCGACTTTGCCGCAGTGCATAGCTACGGAAGCTGCGTAGATAACATTACTTACATGTTATTTGGACCAAACAGTGAAGAAGACACCAGATATTTTATCGCAAATGCAATTAAAGAGTCTGATAACTCTAATGAATACCAATATGCTGTGGTATTAAAAGAAACTGGCAACTTGATCGGTGGCTGTGATATTCATTTATCAGGCAATACGGGCGAAATCGGCTGGATTTTACACCGACATCACTGGAACAAGGGCCTAGGCTATGAAATGGGAAAACGCCTCTTAGAATTTGGTTTTGACCAACTAAACCTTCATAGAATAATAGCCCGCTGCGATGCTGAAAACATCGGTTCTTACCGCTTAATGGAAAAACTCGGCATACGCCGGGAAGGTTTATTTTCTGATGTTCGCCCGGCTAATAAGCAATCTGCCACAGGCAGGGAATTTAGCGATGAACTCACATACGCCATTTTAAAGAGTGAGTGGGAAACACAGAAAGAAATTGCCTATTATAACACGCTTCCCTTCGAATTTAACGGCTTTATTGACGTTTCTAAACTTACTTCGGAACTCACCAATGGCGAAATTTTTCTTATTTGCACAAAAAAGGTGCCGGGGGATCCGGAGAAAAATTGGATACCGGCATACCATTTTGCAGTGTGCAAAGACAGCGAGCAAATAGGCAACATAGATATTCGTATAGGTTATGGCGGCGGGGAAAGAAACGATAACCTATACTACGGCGGGCAAATTGGCTATAATATTAACGAAAAGCACCGAGGCAAGGGGTACGCTGTGGAAGCCTGCAAGCTTTTGTTACCTGTGGCCAAAGCCCATAAAATGACAAAGCTGATTATAACAAACAACATCACAAATACCGCCTCACGCCGGGTTTGCGAAAAACTGGGCGCTAAGCTTTTACGTGCTGCGCGACTGCCTAAATGGAATGATTTATACCAAGATGGTCAGCGGTTTAGTAACATTTTTAATTGGGATATTATGTAGGGAATGGCTCATAACCATTCCCTACTCTAATAAATACAACTTATGCAACGCACGGGTACATATCAGATACATTATTCTATTATCCCTAGTTACAGGGGCGATCACCGCGTCAAACTCAAGCCCTTTAGCAAAGGGTACAGCCATTACCATTACACCGGGAGCAAAATCACTGTCTTCACTTGCAATAAGCTGTAATGGACGAGGAGTATTGCCCTTCGGGTAAACCCTTTTAAGCCGCTTGTGGATGAGGGATGCCTCCTTTGCCGTGGGCAGAAGAACGCCAACCGTGTTATAGTCGTTTGGCAGGGTCGGTAGAATTTTCATAATTGAGGCAATATAATCACTAGACTGTATCATTTGCGGTTCATCACCATGGCGCATGTATGACGCTGCCGGATTTGCACTAGGTAAAAACTGGGATGCAAAATTGTTAATTTCATAGGTAGAACGATAACTTTTTGTAAGTGGAATTTCCATAGCAGTAGGGTACAACGCCTTTAATTCTTCAATGTTGTAAAGGCTTATTCCTTCGTATAGAGCCTGATTTGCATCTGCAAGCACAGTAAAGTTGCTGGCAACATATAGTTTTGCCAAAATCCTGTGGTGTAGATGGCTTAAATCCTGGGCTTCATCAATTAAAATATGCTTTACGGTTTTATCCGGCGGTACTTGCCCAGTTAATATGTCGATGTAAAAGAGCATTAGCGCATCTTCATAAAATAATTTTTCTGTTGTCGCCAGCCGCAGCTTTTGAGTGCGTAAAAATTTATCATACAATTTTGCTGAACGTGGTTTTAGACGGTTTTTAAGATCCCGAATTACAATACTTTTTTCTTCTTCAAATTTTATGCGTATTTCATGGTCGCTAAAATTATCCCCATGTATACTGTTAAAGAGCTCGGTTATTGCATGACGGTAGGCCTTAAAATATTCCGTGTAAGAACGCTCTACAAAAGAAATGGTGCGGTCAGTTTTGCTTTTTAATGTGCTGGCGGCGGTTCGGTCTTGATACAATTCTTCTAACCGCTTACCACTGCAAATTTTATCCTTATTAAAGTACACATCTTCAAATGATGGACGGTGATTTGCAATATATTTTTCCAATGCGTCTAAAAACCCTGGGGAATATTTTTGTATAATTTGTGCCTTGCGCTTGTCATTTATTTCAGATGAAAGGTAGTCAATTTGCTCATAGAGCCCATAAAATGGACGACGGTCCAGGGCTTTGGCCTTAATAAGGGATGGAAAGTCCAAATTTTCAACATCGTCTTCGCCAAGTTCTGGAATAATACCCGCAATGTAAGAGGCGAAAACAGGACTTGGGGAGAAAATTCTTACCTTTGCAGATGTAAGGCTTCCACGGTCCCGGTACAGCAAATAGGCCAACCGATGCAGCCCAACAGAAGTTTTGCCGCTTCCCGCCGGGCCATATACCAATACCGTATGTGCCTGGGCGCGAATCGCTTTGTTTTGTTCCGCCTGGATGGTATTTATAATTGTTTTTATGTGCGCGTCCGCAGACTTTGAGAGCTCGCGCCTTAAAATTTCGTCATCTATGGCAAGGTCGTTATCAAATAGATACAGAAGTTCACCCTTTTCAATTTGATACTGCCGTTTTAGGGTAATTTCCCCTTCGATTGTAGCACCTGTGGCTGGCACATCAAAACTTGCTCTCCCAACGCCATAATCATAATACAAGGACGCGATTGGTGCACGCCAATCGTAAATATGGTAAGTCTGCGTCTTCTCATCCAAAAGGGAATACCGGCCAATGTATATTTCCTCGGGGCTGTAGCCGTCTTCTGTAAAGTCTATACGGGCAAAATAGGGCTCTCCAAGCATTTTTTTTAGCCTTATAAGCTGCTTGCTGGTTTCTACATAGTCGCGCTCGTGACGGGCCACCTCTTCCGAAAAAATTGTAAGGTCGGAAACATCGTCAAAATCCCGAAGGACGATGCGCGCCTCCCGCCACATTTCTTTACGTACTTCAAGCACCTCGCTACGTTTTTTTGATAATCCGGCACCAAGTGTATTTACAAGCAAAAGTATTGCCTCTTTAACTGTTGTTAGTTTTTTAATTTCTGCACTATCAAACATGTGATGCTCCCTTGCTATTTTATCAATACTTTATCTACTGGCAACGCTTATAAATTTGTGCGTTTTCCCAGTATTGTAGTTATACCATACTTTAGGGTTGTTTTGGTAGGGGTGTAATAATTGAATTGAAACATGAATAAAAATATTGTATAATTCTGTTAGGTGCAACGGTAAATTATCGTTGCCTATAAAATTTTTTGGAGGTAATAACATGCTTAAAACAAGGCAGGAAATCAAGGCAATTGCAAAAGATTCCATGAAAGCACAGTGGGGTACAAGTATCGGAGCCCTTATTCTGTACTTTGTAATCGCAGGTGTTATTGGTGCACTTTCGGGTGTAATTTCAGTTTTTGTGCCCGCCCTATCAATTCTTACTACCTTAGCAATTTACTTTATAGTCATTCCACTGGGTGTAAATTTGGAAGGCATGTTTGCTCAAATTTACAGACGTGAGCAAACCAATGTAGGCGAAATGTTTTCAAAGTTTTCTGTAAATTACTTACGTAAAGTTGGCGGCATGTTTTTAGTAGGATTGTTCGCCATGTTATGGTCCCTCCTCCTTATTGTACCGGGCATTATAAAAGGAATCGCATACTCCATGACACCTTTCATTCTTGCAGAATGTCCAAATGTTACAGCAACAGATGCAATTAAACTTTCTATGCGCATGACAAAAGGCCATAAAGGCAAACTCTTTGTTATGATGCTAAGCTTTATCGGCTGGTATCTGTTAAGTGGCCTAACCCTTGGTATACTTGCGATTGTTTTTGTAAATCCATATTACTATACAACCTACGCAGGTTTTTATGTAGAACTTAAAGAAAATGCCATTGCAAATGGCACAATTGATGCGTCTGAATTTGCATAAGATATAATTTTCAAGTGGCTAGTGTGGCTAGGCACTTGAATTTGCATTATACTTGACAACATTGCCAGGCATCATGCATAATATGTAAACAAAGTACGGCGAATCCACTTTATCTAATAAAGTGAAAAGGCCATGCAAGTGTCTTTAAGGACATTTGCATGGTCTTTTTTAATCCAATTAGCAGGAGGAAATAAACATGCGCTTAACAGGAACCACAGCAATGGGTATACGATTACCAATTATTAGCCCAGGAGACGACTTAGTTAACATTATTGCAGACCATGTTATAGCCGTTACCGAAGCAGAAAAAGCGCCATTAAAAGACGGAGATATCATAGGCGTTACCGAGGCAATTGTTGCAAAAGCAGATGGTAATTTTGCCAAAATTTCTGACATTGCAGAGGACGTACGTACAAAATTTGGCGATACAGAAATAGGCCTTGTGTACCCAATGTTCTCACGCAATCGGTTTTACAATATACTAAAAGGAATTTCCCAAGGGGCAAAAAAGCTGCATGTTCTGCTTTCTTACCCCTACGACGAAGTTGGCAACCCAATAATGGACATTAACCAGCTAGACGAAGTCACAGACAAATTAGGCAGCCAATTAGTAACGGCACAGGAATTTATAAACGCATGTGGCGGGGTGTATAAGCACACATTTACAGGCGTAGATTATATTGACCTATACCAAAATGCCGGCCCAAATATAAACATTTACTTTTCCAACAACCCTAGAGATATTCTAAAATTTACAAAAAACATTATAGTGGGAGAAATTCACGCCAAAAATCGTACAAAAGCCCGCTTAGAAAAAGCTGGTGCGGCAAAAGTTTTTACACTGGCGGATATTTTGAGCAAAAGCATAAACGGAAGCGGCTACAACGAGGTCTTTGGCGTACTGGGGTCTAATCTATCTACAGAGGACATACTAAAGCTTTTTCCACGTAATTCCCACGAATTTGTCCATGCTGTGCAGGCACGCCTTAAAGAAAGAACCGACGCATCACCAGAGGTACTTGTATATGGTGACGGCGCATTTAAAGATCCTGTTTGCGGCATATGGGAACTTGCCGACCCAGTTGTGTCCCCTGGTTACACCAAGCGTCTCGGAGAGCAACCAATGGAAATAAAAATAAAGCTTGTAGCCGATACCGCCTTTGCAGATTTAAAAGGCGAGGACCGGCAGCAAGCCGTAAAAGACGCAATTAAAAACAAACACGCAAACCCTGACGAATACCGAGAAGGCACAACACCACGAGTTTATGCCGACCTTGTAGGCAGCCTTTGCGACTTAATGGGCGGCAGTGGTGACAAAGGCACCCCAGCAATATTAATCCGGGGCTATTTTGATGATTATTCTACAGAGTAGATATTAGAGCACAAAAAAAATTATAACCATAGTATATCTTGTTAATATGCCTGAAATAATGTATATTAGAGTTATACTTTCCGGGGATGTAATGGTCTCGACGGGGATTTTGAAAATTTGGATAGCCATCCGTAGACGGTGCCTGCGTTATCAAAACCGAACCTTAAAAAAGAAACGACAATAATAATTTAGCATTTGCGGCTTAATTAAAGCCGTCATCGGCCCGGGAATTCTCGCAGACCCGGCAGCCGGTGTCGATTATGCGAGGCACTTTTACGATTGTCGCTTTGCAACGTAAAAAGATTTAGAAGCTACCAAAGTCTCGAGAGTGTTGGTTCTCGCTTGACTAAGGGAATGTCAAATAACCAACTATGATGGTAGAGGTTCTTATCTAGGGATCTTCGGACACGGGTTCGACTCCCGTCATCTCCATTTCCAATTATTGACAAAGGAGAGATTCCATGAAATATAACTTTATGGTGTCAATTATCAAAGATGATGATTGGTATGTAGCAAGTTGTCTAGAGAATCACGTTGTTTCACAGGGTAAAACAAGGGATGAGGCACTTGAGAACTTGCAAGAAGCATTGAAATTATACTACGAAGACAATGATGAGATTCCTAACTTTGAAAAGCCGTTTGTTACTTCATTAGAAATTGCAATTTGATATGGGGTCAAAATATCCATCTCTAAAATCTTCGGAAGTTATTAAGCGGCTTATGCAGTTTGGTTTCGTGCTCAAATCACAAAAAGGAAGCCATGCAAAGTATGTTCACAAGGCTGCAGGGCTTCCAACGAGAACAGTGATCGTTCCAATGCATGATGAAATTTTAAAATGGACACTGCGTAATATTTTGCTACAGGCTGGATTGACCATTGAAGAATTTATGGGCAAGTAGCAAGCCTTAGTGATTGTCCATAAGCAATAGTTTGAACTTGTAATAATAAACGCGTTCGGTTAATCGCAGGCTTTCTCAGTTTAAAGGTTGATGGCGCGTGGTTACTACGCTTTTAGCACTTCAAAAGTGGTTCTGCAATGTGTCTAAAAATTTACAGGGCCATATTTGGAAGAAAGAATACTGAATTTATCAGGATTTTTGCACCGGGAGGAAACTGGTGATAGACACTAATGCAGTACTGACAAATTAGGAGTTGATTTTCAATGGAACTGTTTAAAGACATTGTTATTCATATGGCCTACATTGTTATGGCAGCAGGTGCGTTAATTGCAGTTGTTTCATATGTTAGGCAAGGCTATGCAAAGCGCCGAGTTGCCGCAACTTTACTTGTTTATCAAATCGACTGCATAGAGGAATCCTTGCAAAGTTTTAAACAACTTCTGGCACAAGGAAATTTAAGAAATGATGTAATATTTAAGACAAGGCCATTTTCATGTGCTGTTTGGGACGAAAATAAGCATTTATTGCTGGGAAAATTAAACGAAGCTGATAGAAGAACACTAGATAACTATTTTAATACCGCAAATTTTATACGCGATGCTAGGGAAATCTTAACAAACATGCTTATTACTAACTGGAATGCAAAAGCAATGTCATTATCATCTAGTTTATCAAATCATATAGATGTAAGTATGAGTGAATTAAGCGAAGTTGAGCGCAAAAAGATAGATTGCCTCGATAAAAAATATTCAGGTCTCGCAAATGCTTTTACACCAGCATTACCGATTACTATTTTGATTGAAAATATTTCAATATGGAAGTCTTTATATGGCACAACTACATATGATAGACTTAAAAAAATATCATATGTGAATGATTAATTTTTTGAGGTGAATATAAAGTGGCAATAAAAGAAAGCCCCGCGCAGCCAATTCAGGCAGTGTGGGGCTTTCTTCGTGTATATTTACTAATTTTACAAGTCACATCCAAGACGCAAAATTATGCATCATTATCCTTTCCAAACGAAGCCTAAAGTATTAAACAACAAAACCAACTATTACCTAAGCCGGAATAACGCTTACCTGACGGAAGTACACAGTGTGTTGCGCCGTTGGCACTTGCACCTCCGGATTAAATGCCGGCAGCACATTGCCGCCCAGATAGAACGTAATGCGATTATTGGCTAAGTTTGTAACGGGGATGGTAAAAGTTTGCCACTCTGTGGTTAGGTTAAGTGTGTGACGCCCGCCACCGGCTGTTTGAAGCGCCGCTAAAATAGGACGCGGTACAGATGCTCTTGCCTCAATAACAACATAATGGGCGTCTCCGCCAAGGTCAAGTATCTGTCCTTCTGGTGGAGTCGCTCTGTTTTGAGTAGAAAGCTGTACAAACCAGTCGCTTGCGCCAGGTGTTAAGGTGAGGGCAAGACCGTCCGGACCGGTAACTGCACTTGGTACGGCACCGTCACTCGCACGCATCAGATACCAGCCATTGCCCCCTGCCCATATCCAGTCTGGGCTTGGTGTCCAGCCAATTGGTAGCGAGAAATCGTGATTTACGTTTATTGCATCTGGCTCTGGCAGCACAGGCTCAATACGCACTAAGCGAATATCAATAGTGTGCGCGATATCAAACCACGGATCTGCTGCTGTGGCACCCATAAAGAACTGAACGCTTCTGGCGTTGACACCTGTTCCGGCAGGCATCAGCGGCCCGGTAAATATCCGTTCATAGGTCGTCCATTCTGGGGTAAGGGAAATCACTGAGCGGGTTGCGGCGGCATCTGCAGCGCCAACCAGCCCCAGCCATATATCCCGGTCTACGGTAGATCTGGCTTCCATAATAAACCGATACTCGCCACCCACCGTTAGCCGTTCATTATGGGACTGCCTTAATTGCACATGCCACATGGCGCCGGCTGGCACTTGACTGGTGCCAGCCGGGAAGTATAAGCTCATCCCTTGCCCTGTTGGGAAGGACACCTCTGCGGGTATGCTTTGTAAATAAAACTCCCAGTAGCCCGGCGTACCATGCCATGTATATGGCGTTAAACTTCCGGCTGGAAAGGCAGGTACCGCAAAGTTGCCGTTGAGTATCAGATTACCGTCATCAACAGGGCCGCCTTCGCCCTCTCCAATAATCTGGTCAAAGGTAATCGCCTCAAATCCAGGTGCGCTTATTGTAATCGCATACGTGCCTGCTGTTGGGAAAGCACTGGCTGGAATTACAATTTGCCCGGATTCCGGTGCTGTATGCGCAACCACATTGCCGTTTACCCTTACAGTCCTGGTAGCCGCACTAAATGCAGGGTTTGCGGTGCTGTGTGCAGGGTCAAGCACGGCGTTGTAAACTAAAGTAATTGCATTACCGGCTGTATTGTTGGTTCTGGCAGGTATAAAAGTTGGAATTTGATTGTAAAATGCTGCCCCGGCGGCAATGTATACATTTACATTGCGGAATTCTATAGGACCGGGAACATTTAAGTCGCCACTTGTTACACCAAGGAAAAACCTCAGATTAGCCATACCGTCAGCAGTTTCTGCCCACGTAAAGGTATGGGTCGTCCACTCGTCAGTTACACGTACTATTTGGTAGTTTGGCGGTGTAAACACCCTCGAACCGCCGCTGTAAGGTACGACTTCTATGTCGCGCTCTACGCCACGTACATCGAATGAGAGCGTGTATACAAAGCCTTCATACACTGGGAACTCACGTCCCGCAGTATCAAAGATAAGGCTCCATGGCACAGTTCCCACGCTGGTTACATTTACAGTTCCCACGCCGTCTGCGGCAGATATGGTACTTGCTCCGCCGTAGATATTCAGGATACTCCATCCGGTTGTACCGTCAAAGAAGTCACCATTAAGGAATGGGAAGATTGTAACCCCATCAAAGTTAACATCTGTAAAGGTTTGGCGCGTTAAGGTAACATTATCCATAGTCACATCTGCTGAAGAACCACCAAACAGGAACTGGAATTGCATTTCATAACCGGCAGCGCCTACCAATGGCACAACAGGCGTAAAGTCTATCGTATGGCGCTGTCTTGTTGTACCAATGGAAACAGTACCTGTGTAGTGTACAGTACCTGTAGCCATGCTTACAACACGGAATTGGATATCCCTTGGTGCAGAAGCACGCGCATCAAAAGCAATACGATACGTGTCGTTAAAAAACGGTATTCTGTTTTGCCTGAGGATGACATCTGTCGGGCTGCTTGCGCCGGAAAGATTTCTGACTTCAAGCTCCCGCGGCAATGCTGGGTTAACACTCATGGTGGCACCACCAACAATATCACGTCCCCAGAAAGCCAAACGCTCGCGGCCTTGGTCGAAGTTACCGTTCCAGATTAGGCTACCGCCGGTTCCAGCAAAGTTGCCTGACAATGGGAATTTAAGAACCGTATCTTCAGGCGCAGGAATATACGCTACTTCAACCAAGCTCACATTACCAACAAACACATTAATTGAACTCATGCCCAGGTTCATTTCCAAACGGGCATTAACATGGGTTGGGTGTGCCATCGTAAAGTAGTGGGTAAATGTTTGTGGTGTTGTCGTTAAATTAATTGTACCTGTGGTTGTATAGTTAGTCCAACCTGGGTCGCCGCCTTGAGCAATACCTACTTCTATATTACGGTCTGCGGCTGCATAAGCATCAAAAGTTAAACGATAGTGACGCCCATATACCAAAGGAACGCGCTGCATAAGCTGGTTGCCGTAGCGTACACCGGCAGATGCAATTTGCACTTCCATAAAAGTGCTTCCGCCAACTGTGTGTAGTTGATATCCGGATACATTACCGCCGCCGGCAAAGCTGCCTACTACCCAGCCGTCAGTAACTGGAAAGCGTGAATTACCTGGCATGTCAGGGTTATATACGGCCGCGGCCGGTGTTGGAGGGCCTGTTCTTAGATGCACATTGTTAAAATTGGTATCCCAAATTAAGCCGCCGGCGCCTACAGGAAGCTTGGCTTCCGGTGGGATTGGGTCTGGAACCATCGCCAAGTCGTCCGGATGTACCGGATAGCGCAACGGTCTTACGCTTTCATTTTGGTGCCAAATGCGTACATAGTCAACATACTTACTTAAGCCGCCGTCAGCGAAGTCTGCCGGATTTAGTGTTGCACCAGGATCAAACATGCCGCCCATAGCCATATTTAATAGAATGTGGAAAGGCTGGTCAAAAGGCGCGGGGTATGTGAAGTCTGCTTGTTGATTGGCACCTCTGGTATGCCAACGGTTTTGCCTCATATACATAGTGTCGTTTACATACCAACGAATTTCGCCAGGTTCCCATTCCACAGCAAATGTGTTGAAGTTTCTGATGTTGTTTTGGCCTTCGCCATATCCATAATTCGGGAAGAAATAATATCCTGCGGTAAATACATTGTGAGGCCAATTGCCCCCAAAATGGATTGCGCCATTGGTTCTGTCCGGTTGACGGCCACGGGCTTCCATAATGTCAATTTCGCCGCTTGCTGCCCAGCCGCCGTAAATGGTGGATTCACCAGATACGGTTTCTTGAGGCATCATCCAAAATGCTGGCCATAAGCCGTTGGCAATTGGCAAGCTAATGCTGGCTTCTATGCGGCCATAAAGGGTCGTTGCGCCGGTGGCACCCGTGGTGCGTAGTCTGCCGGATGTCCAGACAGATGCAGGGCCCGCGCCCAATCCGCCCCCTTGGGGAGTGCTGTGGTGCATGGCGGTGATAACCAAGTTACCGTCACGTACTGCTACATTTTCCCGCCTGTAGAATTGAAGTTCTGCATTGCCCCAGCCTGTCAAACCGTACATTGTGCCTGTGCCAATTTGCACATGCCAGTAATCATAGTTAAGTGTATCGCCTTCAAACTCATCTGCCCAATGTAAAGTCCATAG
>Ga0136643_10003975_pt1 | contig 20166 bp, 14 predicted proteins | sample TergutLab28metaG_FD_96883 | JGI IMG/M metagenome (GOLD analysis project Ga0136643, IMG submission 96883) | Labiotermes labralis P1 segment gut microbial communities from Petit-Saut dam, French Guiana - Lab288 P1 (version 3) (version 3) | ecosystem: Host-associated > Arthropoda: Insects >...
CCGCTACATAACACCAGCACGCCTCAAGTCAGCCTACACAACGCAACAAGTAGTCGAAAGCTCCTGAAGATGGATGTATTAACATCTGAAACATGTTGAGCAGTAGATAATAAAGCAAGTGTCATCTAGTTGGTCAACCTTTATTCAAATATCAAGATGATGCACGGTCCAATACGCATAAGTTTTATCCTCTGTGAGATAATTACGAAACACTTAGAACAGCCAGTCAGAACGTAGATGATGTAACATATTTTCCACAAATATGCGATTTGTGTGCCGTGTGATGAGACAAAACACAGACTCCGAATCATAACACGTATTAATTCTGCTTTCGATCGGGCAAAATTTTGAATTTATGATGCATTTTGCATGACGGGTAATTAGGGAAATATATGTAGTCATGTTTAATACTTATTGTTTATAGTTTTTATAATTATGCAATCATATGGCGCCACACACGATAAAGTGAAGTGGTTGTTATGTTACGCAATAATATGTGACAAAGTTCGTGTTGTGACGTCACTTTCCTGTGAAACTTGGTACGTGCATATATTATGAATATGCTTATAAACTGTACATAAATTATTTTTTTAGGTCTTAAATTGCAATACATTGAGGCATGCTGAAAATTGATAGTTAATATGCAGCTTATAAATTTAGCAGAAACAAAATTCACGTTAAAGTTTAAACTGTAACTTATTCACGTGAACTCAGCGACACACCCTAATAACGTAAACAGTACTGTGTAATGTATGCAGGGGTGCACAAATATTCCAAAAATCTAGGTGTAAGAAGAGTGATATACAGAAAGTTCAATACTGATGACCCACAAATACCAGGGGACACAGCGCGCACAGTTCAGTTGTCACGGCGAAGTGGCGCGCGGAATTTGTTCACCTCTGTACAAACACACATACATACATACATACGTACGTACGTACTGACACGCGTACACACATATAGCATACATACCAACATATACGTACATAAATACTTGCATACGTACATACATACGTACATAAACATACATATACACACATACATACATACATACATACGTACCTACATACATACATACATACATACATACGTACACATACATCCATACATACGTACGTACTGACATGCGTACACACATATAGCATACATACCAACATATACGTACATAAATATTTGCATACGTACATACATACGTACAAAAACATACATATACACACATACATACATACGTACCTACATACATACATACATACGTACACATACATCCATACATACGTACGTACTAACATGCGTACACACATATAGCATACATACCAACATATACGTACATAAATACTTGCATACGTACATACATACGTACATAAACATACATACATACATACGTACCGACATACATACATACGTACACATACATCCATACATACGTACGTACTGACATGCGTACACACATATAGCATACATACCAACATATACGTACATAAATACTTGCATACGTACATACATACGTACATAAAACATACATATACATACATACATACGTACGTACTTACTGACATACGTACTTAGGCACATACTTGTACACCTGCTATACATAGAGTTTAGGTGTGCAAAGCAGCACAAACTGTGACTCATCGTGAATTAACCTAGTCACTGGTACCGTAAGTTCTACGTCGCAGTACCACCTGCTCAAGGTCCATTCGGCGATCGTGTCTCACTTTTTGGAAATGTCTTGCTTGTGGCAGTTCCCGCCTGCTATGACGGAATCCGAAGATTCGTTCCTCTCAACGTTGGCATTAGATGAATAAAGTGCACACTTCCCTATCCTATTTCTTTAGAACCCGCTTTGCTTTTATTTCCCACTTACGCCTAGCTCCTGCGTGTGGTTTCTTCCCTACAGGTTTTCCGAACAAAATGTCGTATTCATAGCATATGTTTCATGTTTGCTAAATACGTCCAAATTTCACCTCCATCCTTTTGATCACTCTCATATTATTCATTAAAAACACAAAATATGTCTTTGTATTACGTAATTTTATTTAGCCTCCAGTCACTTCCTTTTAGGTCCAAATATTATCAAAACCCTGTTCTCAGCCACTTTCATGCCATGAATATGGTTTTCAGGAAAATGACGCCGTGTATCCTGACAGAACTGTACCGACGTTTTAGAGACACCAGACAGCGTGGTATACCTGACAACGAAGGCGGTGTGTTTGTCTGAAACGTCGGTGCAGGTGTGCCACATTTAACGGCGTCACAATCGGGAAGACAGCAAATATGGCAGCGCTGTAAGACTCGCAGATCTGACCGTCAGATTGTATTTCCCGTCAGAATGACAGAACAGGACATGCTCCGTAAGGAAGTACCAGACAAGACACAAATTACACGGCAGAGCAAAGTTTCATATTCCTGTCCATGACGTGGCACGAAATAAGTTGTACTTGCTTCATAAACTGGGGAAGCTGGCTACAGATTTATGCGTGTGACATTCTGAGTATTGTTAACGTACAGTCTTCTTCTTGTGCCTATCCTCCGTGTTTATTTGTAAGCAATACGTACGAACCGAGGCCACATTCTGCCTTTTACGAAATATGGAATAATAATAGTGGCAAAAAGATAGGAAATATAGTATGACGTCACTATACGACGCGCTCAGATGGTCATACTGTTTAAGAACCACGCCACTGATGGACCAAGTCCGAATTTTCGGCAGCATCATGGACCCGGCCGCTTTATCTACGGGAAAGAGTGCCTCTGTATTCATTGGAAAGGAGGCTAGATGGGCCCCACAACAGTCTGAACGCGGCGTCGAGAGAAGAAATTTCCTCCGCCGGGAATGGAAGCTCGGCCGTCCGGTCTTCGAGTCGGTAGCCCGTTTGCTAAGCTGATTGATGACTCGGCGGACGGGGCTTGTGGTGGGAACAAAATTAACAAGACAGGCAATATGTTTGTAACGTAACATTGAGGTGCGTGCACGTTACCATTGTCGCCGTGGAAAAGAAGTATGTCGGATACAATATTATAAGTGTGTGTGTGTGTGTGTGTAGTCTTGCCTTAGTTATCCGGCACGGAAATAGCATGCGCCGAATTACATTGTTATCTGGATTCTGTCTGGCCGTAAACGGCATGTTTGCGGGAAAATTTACTGAAAATCAAATGTGTGTTTTTGACTTTTTCTACAACATTTGTATAAACATTTCTCATTGTGAGAAGAATTAGGCGAGATAGCATAAATGTGCATTGGTTTTCATGTAAAGTACCCGCTATTCTTGTCAGATAATGGAACTTGATTTTTCTCGACAGATATTCAAAAAACACTCAAATATCAAATTTCGCGAATATTCGTCCAGTTGGAGCCGAGTTGTTCCTTGCGGATGGACAGACAGACGGACGGACAGACAGAAAGATAAACATGACGTTGCTAATAGCTGCTACAGTTTTGTCAGCACACCTAAAAATGGTACCGGACAAACCATCAGTCAGTCCAGACGGATGTGAATGTGAAGTAATGAGTGTCTGCAACAGTCTGTAAGAACGTGTTGCTCACTAGAGGGTGACATGGAAAGGGCTAAGAACCTGCGGTACTGAAGAGGACCACTGTGACCCCATCTGCGAACCAAGAAATGTCACCTCGCGACCGTAACGTCATTTTTTTTTGCGAGCTTATGGTTTAGGAGTGATACTACAGCAAATTATTTTAAGACCTTGAGATACTGTGTGGTGATGGGTCTTCAGAAATCTACGAATTTTCTAAGTGTAATTACTTTGTGGAATATAAGACAACATGGCAGCTCTGCGAAATGTGTACATATACCGTGTATGTTGTGCATTCTGTTTAACAGCGCGAAACTGAGAAATAACAACCTTCACCTCAGTTATTTAAGTCTGAACTGTTAGTAAGTGCCTGAATTGGTTGGATTCTGTGGTTGATGGATCGAGAGCTGCCTTTCCTTATTGATGAAGGTCGCGTTACACAATAAACCGCAGCGTCATGGAAGCGGAAGTGTAGCGGATCTTTTCCTGGCACTGTTGCAAGTCAGCTGCAGGTGTGATGTCACCAGCAACCACACCCACGTCCTTGTAGAACAGATGGCGGGCGTTCCGTTGCAAGGCCGTGGTTTTCACAACAGTTGCAATGTAAGGGGACCGACTGGTTGCTATGTGATGGCATCATTAAGTGCAAGCGCAAGAAGTTTCCGAAGCCGAGACTATGGACTGTGCGTCTGACTGTTGGAAACACAAGGTTTCTTAACAACATGCGAAATTCATTGTCTGCCTCACAGTAAACACACCGTCTCTACTACAAACACCAACCGTCTGCGCTAGTTACAGAAATAATCGCTGTTTATAATCAGAATCATATGAAACAATAGAAGAACTGTGTGGAAAGTGCAGAGCTTTGTATTTTAAAGTCGGTGGTACATATAGTTACGCTATGTCTTAAAGGGTGCAGGCATTATGTGCAAAAATAATATGCATGCGTGTCTTCGTACATCAGCCCGCATATATCGTTTACTGAACTGCTCCATGTTAACATCCTCTGTTCCAAGTTTGGAGCTGACGTCACTTCATTGAGTTTGGAGCTGACGTCACTTCATTGATCTGAACTCGGCCTCCGGACGGTTCCTTTCCGACGCTGCAGGGCAGAAGTAGAACGGTGGTTATTTTAGCCATTGCAGTCATAGGATGGGGTCAGGGTTGTTCACATAAAGGTCACCAGGTTTTATTTATGCATGGCATATAAAACAGTAGGACGACGTTCACAACAATTTTCCTTATTAACACAGTTACTATATTTCGGCTAAACACAAGCCATATTAAGACTGTAAATTAAAGTATAGTAAAAAGATAGCGAGTTGATGATATGCTTCTTTACTTGATTTTAGTGTCCAAAATCTTACACTGAATTTCAATAAAATATCTTAGTTGGATAATCTTGAGTATACTGATTAAGGTGCATGCTGGACCACCAAGGAATCGGGTATCGATTTTTTGTACGGGCAAAGGATTTTCCTCTTCTCCATTCAGCCTCCTGTTCAGTCTGTACATGGCCTCTTTCATGGGGCGTAAAGCGTCCAGGTCGTGAAACTGACCACTCATCTCTATAGAGTGGCCACGACAAGCACACACGGAACTCCACCCGCATTCCCACACATTTGTATAGCGCCTTGCTTACTTTGATCATAGGTACAATTATACGCTTTGCTGATAGAAATGCCCACATGAAAATTATTGCTAATTGTTTTATTTACAGTTTATTTTAGGACAGGGTAGGCAGCTGAGATTACATTGTGAGGTAATGAAGCAGTAGTGACTGGTGAATAATGAATTTGAAGGAAAACGAAAGGAAGCTGTCGCGGTCTGTTTTAAATACTATCCCAATATTTGTATGAAGAGACCGGAAAAAAAACTCGAAATCTACAGGACAGCTACCCTACGGTTAGAGATTTGAACCCACGACCTATGCTGTAAGGAGAGGCTGGCGGCGTTAGGTTCATATCCGTACAGTACTTTACATGGAGTGGAAATCAAACTTTGTTGATTTTCTGAAAATCGGTCCATCGTACAATTTGGCACCTAGAGTACTTACAGGCGTGTCGTTAGGTCTGCAGTAGTTATCTGAAACGATTTTGAGTATGTTGAATATGTAACGAAATAAAAGAGAGAGTGTGTGACTCAAGATGTACTGTCTGCTGTGGCATATTCTGCCAGTGCCTGAGTTTGTGTCCAAGAGGTGAGCAGCAGACTGACTGTGGATACATTTTCTCACTCTGATTTAAATATGTTGGAAGGCGAAGGTGAAAATTTAAAATCGCTGTGCCTAATTAAGCACCACGCCCTAAAGGCATAGTTTATTGGAGGTATAACTTCATTCATTCTTAACGTTGGCATTAGGTAAAGGCGAATGTTCATTTTCATGCTCCGGCCGCTTTACACCGGAGAAAGACTACTCCGTACATATTGTATGGGAGGTTGAGTGGGCCCCACAGCTGATTCATTCCCGTAGCCTAATCACAGAAGCAACGATGCACTCCGGGGGGGTGAAAACAGAGGGTTTGTAGCGCTGTACCAAAGCGGCAGCTTCTCTGGCATAGTCGTCAGGCTGGTTGATGTACTGAATTGATGGCACCAACCAAACGCACAGTATTAAGTACATATGGATATCAAAGACATGATTTGGTACAAGTGTACCATCTTCAGGGAACACAGTCTGCCTGGTTTAAAGCTATTTGCCAAAGCTAAGTTACATTTACAAGGTTCTACAATATGTAGAAGGCTCCGATGTTGATGTCAATGATGTAAATAAGGTATACTTGTTTAACCTTTATCCCGCTAACGTGGAGAATATGGTGAGCTCCTAATAATGCCAGCAGATAGCAGATGGGATTTAACTCGGCGTTTAAAGGGTTAAAAACTTGTGGTGGACGCCACTGACAAGCCCACCCACCTAGCCAGGGTATTTAATGTCCGAGCACCACAACCTCGGAAACCCTGACACTGCAGATGCGAGTGCAAGCAAGAACTGCAAATAGTGACAGTGGGTCGCGAGACAGACAAGCAGCAAGCACGTGGCCGGCTACAGAAATTGTAGGCACGGGGAGAAATAGTGTTGTGTGCACATATAACTGTGTGTGTGTGTGTGTGTGTTTCTAGTAATTTATACCCATGCCATCACATTGGTGACCCCAAAGACCGCGTAGTGCCGCAAATAAGTGTCATATCCTACCGCAAACGTAGTATACAGCAAGAAGCTGACCCATCAACACGGCCGGAGCAACCGCCCGATTCGACTTTCACTATCACCTGTATCAGTAGTCGTGCCCCGCCTTTCTAGCCCGAAAAGTCAGCCGTGTGGTTCGAGGAGGTCGAGGGTCTGTTTGCCTTGTCGAACATCACACAGGACTCAACAAAGTTCTGCTACGTCATCTCACAACTCGACAACAAATACGCGACGGAGGTGAAGGACGTAATAACCAACCCCCCACCCACAGGCCGTTATGACAGCATTAAAGCAGAACTGATAACACGCCTGTCATTCCCCGAGGAGCAGCGCGTCCGACAGCTTCTGATTCACGAGAAGACCGGTGACCGACTCAGTTCTTCCGCCACCTTCGGACTCTGGCCGGCCGGTCAGTACCTTCAGATTATCTCCGCACTTTGTGGACAAATCACCTGCCGCCAAACATTCAGGCCATAATTGCCACGCAAGCACAGGTTCCGCTAGACATGTAGACGAGCTGGTGAATGAAATAGCGAAAGTCACGCCCCCACCTTGTGTCGCTCGTGTATCTTAGTTTGGTGATATCAGTACAGATATGCGTCGCTTAACGACGGGGATACGTTCTGAGAAATGCGTCGTTAGGCGATTTCGTCGTTGTGCGAACGTGTATTTACAAAAACCTAGACAGTATAGCCTGCTAAACACCTAGGCTGTATGGTATAGCCTATTGCTCCTAGACTACAAACCTGTACCGTATGTTACTGTATTGAATACTGTGGGCAATTGTAACACAGTGCTATTATAATATTATAATCTTATGGGACCACCGTCGTATACGCGGTCCGTCGTTGGCCGAAACGTCGTTATGCGGCGCATACCTTATCCACCCGTATGGACAAGCTGGCTCGGCTGGTAGCCAAACTTTCCGCGAGTGCTTCTCGTCCGCGTTCACCATCGCAGACACGACGGCACGCAAGACGTTCTTCAGCTCTGCGGGACGGTTATCAACTCCTGACATATGCTGGTAACACCCCCGTTTGAAAGTGCGTGCAAAGAGATGCACCGCGCCCGGTACGTGGCAGCCGGGAAACATGGACGGCAGTCGTTAGTGGCGGCGATCAACTGCAACAACTCAGCCAGCCACTCTACGTGATGGATCAGCACACAAAGATAAGCTTCTTGGTCGATCTCTGCGTCTACCCCCGTTTCCGTCTTCGAGAACACCGGACGCAGACCAGTAAAGTTGTTCGCATCAAATGGCACTATCGTACATACCTACGACTGCATAACCCTGCGTTTAGATTTGGGCCTACGAAGGTTGTGTTCATGACGTTTCGTCCTCGCGACCGTAACGGGTCCCATCATCGGCTCGGACATTCTCTGCTTCTACAACTTACTCGTCGAAATAAGACACCGGCGCCTCATCGATGACATCACTAACCTTATTGTAAATGGCGCCTCGGTGGGAACGCACGGCGGCCACATTAATCCAGCCAAATGTGTTTTTGGCGTAAGGGAAGTTACTTTCCTTGGCTACACAGTTACAGCTGAAGGTACTCGGCCCCTGGACGAGAAATGCGGTCGTGTTATGAAATGCAGTGGGCATCAATATTTTGCGGGAACAATTATGCGTTCATCATCATGGTTCGGGCAACAAATACTTCCGAAACGTTGGTATCCACTTAACCAGACTGCACTCTTGACCCTGCGTTCCCACATTAATTTCCACCCCGTAACCTGCAAGTTCACAGTACCCGAGTGGTGTCAAAACAAGTGTTTTACACAACGTATGAGAAAATGTAATTTGATTGTTCATAACTGCACTGTGTGCAGCGAATGGTTGCAGCTCGAGGCTCGTGTCCGTAGTTACGAACTGGGCTCAAAATTTCACCAAAAAATACCGTGTGTCCATTATGAAGCCGACTTTGTCTCTTAGTGTGATTCAAACATTCTGGAAGATATTGTTTTTTTGTATCTACTCTTGTGGTTTGTTATATTTGTACTGAGTTTTAGATCTTAATTACCCCAGTAAATGCTCTTAGAAGGGTTAATGCTTACGGTCACTTCTGAACCTCCATGATCAACCGAGTATTAAGGTTTTCGAAGATATGTGGACGACATGTAAGTTCTTTGGGAATGTGACGCAGCGTCACTGTTCCCGACGTTTCGAGACTTCTTAGTGGTCTCAAGTTCGAGAGTCTTAAGATATATGATATTAATTTTTAAGAATTCTGAATATAAGATTATGACAAATTAAATCAAGAATGCTTTGAATGTTAAATTATTTATACTTTAAAAATTTTCCACCATCTTCAGGTGAATACTTGACACTAAACTAGGCAAGATGTCAGTAAATAATGTGCTTAATGAGACAGTTACTTAGGGTTAAGCTACTTAGTTATGAATGTAATTAGTTTTCTTTTGACTTAAGCAGACAGCTACTTCAGTAACAAACCTTTATATGGATGAGTCTAACCCAAGTATGTTTTTATTCAACAGCTATATACTTCAGTCGAGTTCAACCATCGCCAGTCTATAAATACAATAAGTAAAAAGCAGGTAGCAAACGTAATGTATATTGCAGCGTCTTTTATGTTTGTATGGGATCCCACAGCTTTTCCATTTTTTACAATAAATTGTAAAATAATATTGGTTGACAATAGCTAATTAGTGATTATAAAGTGATACATTATTGGACAAATTTAGACAATTAATTGTTAACATACACTGACACTGTCGAAGGATGTACCATGGACCGACCACTTCTTCATCTCCTTCGATACCTGGCATTTCCTCCAGCTACCTATACACCCCTTCACTCGTCTAGCCATCCTGTGCTTTAGTGATAATGCTTACTGCTGACAAGAGCTTTGGGCTGGCTGGAAGTAAATATAACAGTAGGCAGTTAGGGGAATATCTGAAACACAGTCATCCCCATCATCCATGGAACTTTTCATGGTCTTAAAGCATATGAAGTGGACAGTTGTGAGACACACACTTACAGTTTACCTTTAAATATAAAATGTTGTGGTTATGGTTTCTGGGAAGTTTTGGTAGAAAAACTGTGATCCTCGGACCACGAAGACTCTTTGTTGTAATGAATGATTTAATTGCCTGTGTGCTTATGTCCCATACTTTTGCAGTGTTGCTGACATCATGAAGGCAGCCGACAAGGACACACCATTGGCAGTCAAATTTCTCACAGCTGGCACTGCTGCATGTGTAGCAGATGCTGTGACCTTTCCACTTGACACTGCTAAAGTTCGCCTGCAGGTAAGTTTGTGTGCAGGTGTGTGTGTGTGTGTGTGTGTGTATGTGCAGATCAGGAAAACTAAGTATGTGTTCCTGTCTTGTCAACAAAATGCAGGGCAAAATGACAACATAACAACTGCTAATCAATCCTTTCAAAATGTGGAAAAGTTCAAATATTTAAGAAAGACACTACCAAATAAAAATTGCATGCACAAAGAAATTAAGAGCAGTTTAAAGTCAGGATATGCCTTTACCATTCTGTCTGGGATATTTTGTCTTCCTTTTCACCATCTACAAACCTTAAGATTAAAATGCAGTATACGGAACTGTATTTTAGTGTGTTCTGTATGGGTGTGAAACTTGGTCCCTCGCATTACGGTAAGTATGTATTCTATGGGTGTTTGAGAGCAGGGTGCTAAGGAAGATGTCTGGAATTAAGAGGAAGGAACTGACAGGGGGGTTGAGGAAATTTAGTAGTGACAAGCTGTGCAAATGTTGGATAAGTAGGATAGGATGGTCAGGATGTGTGGCATGCATGGGGGAGAAGAGAAGTGCTTAGAGAATTGTGTGGTTGCAAAACCTGAGAGGAAGAGATCACTTTGAAGACCTAGGCATAGATGGTAGGATTATATCAAAATGTATCTTGAAGGAAAAGTTTGGGTCATTTCAGATGGTTTCATATGACTTAGGATAGGTTCGAAGTTGTGGGCTCTTGTGAACATAGTAATGTAGCTTGAGGTTCTGTAAAATGCTCCATGGGGTTAGATGGAATTGAAGGTTTTCATGTACATGCTGTGCCCATACAGGGCACCAGAAGTCGTGGTTAGCTGTATATTACGTCAAACAATACACTTTATAATCTACATGATTATTACTTCTAGAAAAGCTGCATATTTCACCATACAGTACTTTGGAACTTATGGTACATGGCACTATTGGTGCACCTTTGTCACAAGTTCACACGTCTGAGGTGCTGCTATTACTGACTGCAGGAGACTGAGAAGTGTTGGGGTGGCCTCCAACGCATTCATAAAAAATTTTGTGAAAATTGGTTGACTGGTTCAAAGTAGGAACACACGGACAGCATGACAATCTCAGAAGCCTCATTTTCTAGGCACCATCACAAAATTTCAAAAAGTGACTGTTAGCTCTGTCATATCTCTTTCTCTCTGTCAGCCCATCTGTCCATTTGATTTTTACTTAGTTTGTTAGTTACAAGTGTGTGTAACTGATTGCAGATACAAGGTGAGGGACGTGCTGCGGTAGCTGTGAATGCTGGGAGTGCTGTATTGGTGCATGGACCTGCTGCACCCCAGTACAATGGACTTTTCAGCACCATCATTACAATAGCACGCCAAGAGGGCACCAGGTATATTTGCATCCTTAAGTAAGATTCGAAGTGTTCATGGTGCATTAATGCATGATAATTACCATTTTTTGCTATCTTCCACCTCATGGTTGACTCAAAAGCTAACATTTGTGAGATTTCCTCTACCTCCATTGTGAGGGTTGATATAGGGGGTTGCCATAAGTTGGTGCTCTGTATATAGTTGCACTGTATCATATGATTGTACAAATCAGTGTGTTTTAAAACAATAAAACATTATACATCAAACACATCAATTTATTATACAAGTTGGCTACATGTTTCGACCCCTATAGGGTCATCATCAGCACTTCTTATTGAATCATGTCATTAAACGCTGTGTACATTATTATCCCAATAATGTACTTAGCATTTTAATGACATGATTAAATAAGAAGGCCTGATGATGACCCTATAAGGGTCGAAACATGTAGCCAACTTGTATAATAAATTGATGTGTTTGATGTATGTTGTTTTATCATTTAATACTTCATAACACATCGGGATGACTTCGATCAAAAAAAAAATCAGTATGTTACTGTCACTGCCTCAGTCAACCTTGATGATGGAGACAGAACAAGGGATGGATACTTGCACTCTAGTGCTACCATGGTGCAGTTGATCACCTAAAAAGATTTAGTATATATATGTGCTTCACATTTCATAAATTTGGTGCCATCCATAAACACTGGTATAATCTGGTGAATGCCGATGGACAGGTCTGTACCATATCACGAAGCATCAGAAAGCTCAATTCCTCATGAACTCCCTCATGCCAAATGTTGTTCTGTCCAGTCACATTCCACTCAAATTCTGACACAACGCTTTGAGGAAGTCACATTCAAATCCAGAGTCTGACTTGGTATGATGTTCCAGAAATCACATTCTAGTCAAATTTTAGATTGTTTGGCAATTCATAAATCACATTCCAGCAAATGTTTAAGGGAATATAACATATAAGACACACATTTGATATTTTGGAAGTCACACTGTTGTTCTGTGTGGATTTGTGTGCATCACTTGTGTAGTGTCAGTGCTTCCTGTGTAACTGTCATGCAGCCAAACAGTGATTTTATCCACCTTCTGTGTCATTTAACATTGGGCAGGAAAATAACTGCTTAATATGTTGCATATTACTTGAACATTTAACACACTGCTTCTCAAATGGTGGGGCCTGGTATTTGGGTGGTTTGGACATGAAATTCCAAAATAAGGACTCTTATTGTAAGATTTGAGGTTTCCATGGCAGTCTGTATTTGTGTGTCAGCCTTCTAGATAGTGACACTATGTAATTCAGTAGGTGGCTACAAATGTTGCAGAAGAATATATTGCCTCAGTCTTCAAGGTTAAGGCATTTAGGGTGACGTACAGTCAGGGTTCTTCCTCCTGTTTTCTAACCACAGTCCTTGCTGCCAATACAACCTGGCTCCTTTCTCACCCTGGTCACTTCTGTGCTGTACATGGAAGCAGTACTTTCCTCTGAAACACTGATAGTCATCTCAAAGACTCGTGGTTTCACAGCTTAGAATATAGCAATATGAACTCCTTTTCCATGAAAGTCACAGTGTTCTGAGATGTGATGCCTGTAGTATGACAGACACCAACCAATTTTTCGGAGACACCTTCTGTTCCCATCTACAGGGTGGAAGAAATGGCCAGCAGGTTCCTCTAAACACATGTACGAACAAAACTACACAACATCACAGGCAAAAATATTTATTATTACTCTTAACACAGCAAGTTTTATTTAAAAACATATGTTACAATAATTTCTGTATCTGACTCTCTGCTTCAGTCACATTTGATCATTGTAAGTCATATAAGGAGATATTTGATGCTGTTGTTGGTATGATCTTGAATGTAGTTCTTTAAAACTCTTTTAACTCATTAAAAAAAATTTATAATATATATTGTGGTTATGCCATAATTATAATCATGCTAAAAACCCTGTCAATATGTTATAACAACATTTTAATACTAAAATATTATAAATAATGAAGTTAATATAATAGTTTTGAAACAGTGTTTTTAATATGTGTGTAGGTTTTGTTTGTTTTAGCTCATGGTAGTTAAGCTCAACTACAATCACTATAAACAAAGAAAAACTGAACCAAAAATATATATATAATTTTGAAAAATTTGTGCTATACTACATAGGTCTTTGAACAATTACTTATTAAAAACTTGATTTTCAAAACTATTTATTTAAATATATGTTACTGTATACTGTTTTAAATGTAAGTGTTTTTATAACATATTGACAAGGTTTTCAACATGGTTATAATCTTGGCATAACCATACTATTATTATTATTATTATTATTATTATTATTATTATTATTATTATTATTATTATACGATATGTATGTCTCCTGTCACAGGCATTTCTTCCCGGTACTTCTCTTGAACCAGCGGTAATCCCCACTGCTCAGGCTTCAAGCTTCACATTGCAGCACTTTCCGTATTATGTGTGATGTTCCAAGTATAGCTGTCTTTTGTAGTGAATCTATGGAGTGTTTTCCTAGTATAGTTTCCAAATTTTTCTTTAAGCTTCTCGTTACTATTCCAGTGGCTCCAGTTATTACTGGTACAATTGTACATTTCAGGTTCCACATTCGTTGTATCTCTATACACAAACTCTTTTTTTTAAACTTCTTTTCCCCTTTATTATTATTATTATTCCTCTTCTAGTTTAACTGTTTGGAGAGTTACAATTAAGATAATAGAACATTAACATTGTATGTCCCAGCACATGGCTTGACAATGGTCAAGTATGATGGAAACATCAAATCAGTTATAGAAACTCTTATAAAGCAGGGTTTTAAATAGAATTGGTTGTGTTTTGAGGAATACTGAATGTGTTTGCCTGTGTATTAGTTGTGCACAGTAGACTGCAACAAGTTAAAACACACACAGTGTAACAATCAACATACTCTCTGCTATGAGAACATCAAATTTGTTTTTGCTTTGCCAGTTGCTGTAAATGTTAGTTAGTCTTTGGCAAGTGTTTGTTATGCAGTACATAGATGGTGGCTCAGGTACTTGTTTCTGAGTCTTACCTTGCTTACAATAAGTGACATGTCACCATTAACACGTGATGGCCAGGGTTGAGTTGCTGTGCCGGTATTGGATGAGCTCTCATTGCAGGAGTCTGTACAATGGGCTGTCTGCTGGACTGCAGCGCCAGATGTGCTTCGCCTCAGTCCGCCTGGGACTGTACGATTCTGTGAAGACTGTGTACCAGCCACTTATAGATGGTACGCCACAGATACAGCCAGTTACACTAAGCTGTGCACTGCACATGATGTCACTGGTGGCCACTTGTATTCATGTGACTTCAAGTCCCTGCAAGCAAAGATGGCATCTTTAAACTGGACATGGCTATGACCACATCCTTCTGCAGCCTTCCTTCTTTGTCACTGATATGGTCCTGCCATTCAGCAGTATACATGTATACTGTGTTTACTCATCTAATGTCCCTCATTTTAAGCTCATTTACATCTATGTGAAATCCCTATTAAAATTTCTATGTGTCCAGCTGTCTGTTGACATACAACAACTTCAGAACAACTGAATGGATTATATTAAATTTTACTGTAGCACATTCAACAAAATGTGTTAACAAATTCCACTCTTGGTTAAAATCAGAGAATAATGGAAACTTGCAGATTTGATCTTGTAAAAAGTGATGCAGCATCACATCTTAAACTTTATGTGAAGAACTACATGCCCTTCTAGGGGCATCTCCAGCATTATTTGATACATTTGTTCCAGAATAATGAATATTTTCAGCAGAAAAGTTAGATAAAAATAAACAGCACGTTTTAAGCTCAGAGCATTTTTTTAAGTCTTAAGTTTTTGAGATCATTAAATAAACAACAGAGCATGACTGTGCTGTAAGTACAGTACTTTTTCTAATCAGTTTCATGCCCATTTTCGCAGTCAGTTTGAGGGTGAGGGCAAGAATCTTACAAACTAGTTTTCTTAACATCATATTTGTGCTATACTACAGTAGCTGTCACATTGAACAATATATGTTTCTCCTTTACCATTGCAGTAACATTTTATGCGTCTTTTGTAGAGGATGTCACACTGAGCCTTCTGACAATCTGCCTTGTGTTTAAATACAAATGAGGACTATGGCAGTAAAACTATCTCTAACGTGTTTTTAAGTGCAATGTCAGTAGGTGCTACAGTCAAAGCAACACACATCAAATGAGTTTTTGTGGAATTGGTGACAAAAACCTTCCAAAACCTCACAACAAAGGTAGGGCAATGTGCAGTTTCATACCCACAGGCAGAAGTTAAGAGGGACATTACGTGAGTAAATATCGAGACGTTTGCGATTTATACAGCTGCAGTTATCCCATTAGTTGTAGTGTAATGGTTAGGATTCCTTTAGATCGGGGTGTCCTAGGTTTAGCAGTTATCCCAGGGACTGTTATGGCTGAGATATATGGTATAGGCAGCTGCTTGGATATAATTTGAAATATGTTTGGCCATTTCCATATTCTTCTCAGTTTACCACTCATACTGATCTTGCCTAATTTTGCTATTTAAAGTCTGTAGTAGATGAAGCGTTCATTTGTGAGGTTTCAGGCTTCTGTCAGGGTGTAGGTGAGGCCTTCACTCTTCTGGGATATTATGCAGCATATGTTGGTATTCTGCTTGACCCTTGAAAGTTGGACTGATAAGCTTCCTGAAACATTGGTAAACAGGTACTAACATGTGTGGCAGAAAGTCTCAGAGGAGCGAAAGCTGTAAACTTTCCTGTATATTTTAGGATCAACAAACTGTATGTAAAATTGACAGGAATTTCATTGTGCTGCAATTCCAGTTTGACACATAATCATGAGAAATTGTTAATATCAGAGTCGCTTGTAACAGGGCACGTATGTGCGAACTATAGCTCTTTAGTTAGCACTACTGATATCACTTAACTTGTATGAAGGAATTAACAGACTACTACTAATACATAACACCTCACTCTGAGCCACTGTAAGCTGTAAGCTGAACTTTAAACTGTTTTTCGGTGTGAACCTGTGGCATCATATGTTCATAGCTGGGTGATCCCTTTTCAGAATTTTCAGTAGCATGAACAAATTAAAAAAGAAAGAAAGAAAGAAAAACGAAGTGCTTGTTGAAGTGGCTTGTGTCACAGCAGTTGTTTGTCTGGTTTGCAGGTAACTGCACTGGTGGTTTGAATGTTGGAACACGGATTGCTGCAGGTCTCACAACAGGTGCTCTGGCTGTTTTGCTTGCTCAGCCAACTGATGTTGTGAAGGTGAGGATGCAAGCACAGCAACGGATGCTGGGATCAGGAACTGTGCCACGCTACAAGTCTACACTGCAGGCGTATCAAATGATTGCCAGGCAGGAGGGTGCTCGTGGACTTTGGAAAGGTAAGTCATATTGGTAACAGAAGTGCAAGCATGTTGTCAGTAGTCCTTTTACATTAATTCATTGCAAAAACAATCAGAAGTGCAGATTATGGTGCACTGAAATCCTGACAGAGCTACCTAATAATAGACATAACGTACCTACCTGGTGACTCCAGACTTTTTGATGTTTATTTCTTTCATTTGTAGGCCTTTGTGCTATTTTGCTGCAAATTACTTAAACATTTTGTATGAAAGTGCATGTATTTTTTGGATAGTATAACGGAAATGCTCATCTTTTTTGTTTGTTTGTTTATTGTTGTTACCTGGAAAATGTTTGGAGTAGTAGGGGAGAGGGTGGGGTAAAAGAAGGCATTTTGTATCCTTCTGCTACAGTTGACCTCCATATCAGTATTTGACACTGAGTTGAATCTTCATGATCAAGACCAGATCAAGGGACATTCCAGCCAGGCAGCAGCCTGGGGTGCCATCCTATAAGGGGCACTAAGGTGATGGAATAGTCAGAAATATGGTGCTAGTAAACTTAGGTTTCCACATGCAACAGAATTTGTCCATGACTTCCAAATGATTTGTCAAGTCTCTCCTAGGCCGAAAAAGTTTCAAGCATGCCGGTTGGAGGGGGGCACCAAATTATTAGCCTGCCAAGGGCACCCACATGTCTCAGGCCACCCTCTTCAGATATATAAAATGGATGAAAATTGAATTTGTTCACCTAACTTTGGTAAAAACCTACATTTACTATTTACTTGAAATGTCCTTGGCCATGTGGAATAATTACTTAACCCATCTGCACCCATAAACAGTTTGTATACTTTCATGCTGTGCGCCATGGCCTCTGCAAACATACTTGAATGCATAACACAAAGGTTGCTAATAACTGCATGCTGCTATCTGTGAGTAATATTACAACAGTACATGGTTCAGGAAGTTGTGTGGGCTGCAGGTGCTTCTGAAGGTCAGTGCTGTTTTTTTAATGGTGCATGAAAAATGAGTATGGATAGTTTGGAAAGGTGGGCAGGGGTTTGATATAAAGGACAGCAAGGAAGTTGGTGGGTTCCGGTGAGCAGTTTTATAGTGTACCTGAAAAAGAGTGATACAGACTGCTGCAAATGTTCATAAGAGGTATAAATCATGACAATGATTATAATACATTTAATTTCATCATTTATTTTCATTGCGTGGATCTGTACAGGATTACAAAATCCACATGGATATGGAAATAGTCACATTTGCTTAAAAAAGCTAGAAGTGAATATAAAATTATACACTAATTTTAAATAATAGGTCTAGTACAATATTTGATGTTGTGACATAATATAAATTGTTTTAATATAAAAACTAATAATATTAGAGCACAGAACTTGTTAACAACTGCATATAATAAGAATTCATAAATATGTCAGTACAATAATTACATGATTTGACCCCTCAAATTTACACAATAAATTTTAGTTGACTACAATATCATCACATCAAGACATAAAAAGTTCTTCCAGTGAATAAAACACATGCTCTATGAGAAAATATTTCAGTTCTGTTTTATATGGTTTGTATTCCTCTAACTTCTTTATATTATTGGGCACCTTGTTATGGAATTGAATTCCCATATTAATTACACTCTTTTTGTAAAGATTTGTAATACATGGTTTAATATATAGATTAATGTTTGTTCTTGCATTGTGATCATGTATTTGATCTTTTTTTTTGTACTTTTTACACTTAAGAAACATAACACTCCAAATACATATAACGATGTGACTGTTAGTATCTTACAATCTTTAAATAGTTGTCTACAAGATGTACTTTTCCCAACACCACACATAGTTCTGATCACTTTCTTCTGTAGCTTAAATATCGATACACTCTCATTCTCTACTCCCACAAAAATTATGCCATATCTTACTAGCGATTCAAATTTTGACTGGTACAAATTTCTTATCAAACCTGATCGCATTGATCTTTGAACAGATTTAATAATGTAGCACACTTTACAAAGTTGTAGTCTTAATGTGTTTATATGAGTAGTACATTTTAAATTTTCTGCAATGTGAGTACCAAGAAATTTTGTTTTTAATTTATTAGCTATGTCTTTATTTTTATAAGTAATTTTGGTCTCTTCGGAAATTTATTCTGCGTTGTGTGATACGTAGTGTGGTAGAAAAGTAATGAGACTGGCAACCCTGTGCACAAACAGAAAACGCTGCTACCTCTCCCTTCACATGGCAGTTAGGTTAACCCCTGCTGTAGACTCAGTACAAGTTTGAACTTGCTACAGTTGCTACGCGATTGTTGAGAGCATCTTGAAGTGAAGTTGTGTTTTGTGAGGTGCGTTAAAAAAATGGACCGGCAAAAGTTTGAACAACGCTGTGCCATCAAATTTTCTGTAAAGCTTGGCGAATTCGCTACTGTGACGTATGAAAAGTTACAAAGGGCTTATGGAGAACATTCCCTATCCAGGGCACAAGTCCTTTTTAGAAGGCCGAGAACAAGTGGAAGACGAACCTCGTGCAGGAAGACCTTCAACCTAAAAAACGGACGACAGTGTGGAAAGAGTGAGGTCTCTTGTGCGGTCAGATTGTCGATTGACGTTGAAAATGATCAGTAGTGAGTTAAATTTGAACCAGTTTACTGTCCATCAAATTTTTACACAGGATTTGGACATGAGAAAAGTGTGCGCCAAGATGGTTCCAAAGAACCTCATGACTGAGACGAAGGCCAATCGAAGGGATGTGTGTCTTGATCTTCTGGACCGCCTTGAGAGGGAGCCAGAATTCTTCAGTCGCGTTATCACAGGTGATGAATCGTGGATTTTAGAGTACCACCCCAAGACAAAACGCCAAAGTCGGGAGTGGCACACTGCAAACTCTCCCCGTCCCAGGAAAGCGAGAATGAGCAAATCCAAAATCAAATCGATGCTTATTTGTTTTTTTGACAGTCAGGGAATCGTCCACAAGGAATTTGTGCCACCAGGACAAACTGTCAATCAGACTTTTTATCGGGAAGTCCTTGAAAGACTCGGGAAAACGTTGGCACGTGAGCGACCAGGCATTGCACGCACATGGGATGCTGCACCATGAGAATGCCCCATTACACAGCAGTCTCCATCAATGAATTTTTGGCAGAAAAAAGCATTCCTGTGGTTCCTCAGCCCCCCAATTCGCCGGATCTCAGTCCCTGTGACTTCTTTTTATTCCCCTGGCTCAAAAACCGCTTGAAACGGCGCCATTTTGGTACTTTGGATAATATCCAGAAGAGCATAACCGATGAGCTGAAAGGTATGCCAGTAGAAGCCTTCCAGCACCACTACGAACAATGGAAACAACGCCTCTGTCGCTGTGTAGCTGCCCAAGGGAACTATTTCGAAGGGGATAACCTTGATTTGTAAAAAGAATAAAATTCATGGTTAAAAGAAAATCAGTCTCATTATTTTTC
>Ga0136643_10003978_pt1 | contig 20163 bp, 11 predicted proteins | sample TergutLab28metaG_FD_96883 | JGI IMG/M metagenome (GOLD analysis project Ga0136643, IMG submission 96883) | Labiotermes labralis P1 segment gut microbial communities from Petit-Saut dam, French Guiana - Lab288 P1 (version 3) (version 3) | ecosystem: Host-associated > Arthropoda: Insects >...
AGAAAGTGCGGGGTGGGAGAGGAAACCTCGGCTCACATTTTATGCGAGTGCGAGGCTCTGGCCTCACTCAGGCATGCGTACCTGGGCTCCTTCTTCTTGGAGCCTGAGGACATTAGAAGTTTAGGCTTGGGGGCCATCTGGAGCTATAGTAAGGCTGCGGGGCTCCCGTGATTCAATATGGGGCACAAAGGGTCCGTTTTAATTAAGGCCTAGGTGCATCGGGGCTGGGAGGCCCCAACCCAAATGCAAATCTACAATGCAGCTTTTAGTGGAAGTCTCTTATGTGTCTAGTCAGATGCTAACAATATTGTTACCTTACTTACTGTTAGTTTAAATTTGAAATGGATTTAAATAAAGGATGTAAGAAGTGTGATGTTTTGCAAATAATAACAACCACTCCTGGCTAAGATCTTATCTGCAATACTAAAATATGCAAGTGAGCTTTTACCTTTAATAGTTAGATCATCAGATCCAGAGACTATATATTGCCCTTTAGGTTCAACAGCTATGGAACGAACCATATCTGTATGACCCTCATAGACCATGGACATAACAGTTGGGAATGGCTGCAGATCCTTTGGGTTTGGCAACTGAGGCAATAAATCTTCAGGCTGAATAGTCAACTGCAATAACAACAGCAATGAAGGAAGATATGTGAAAGAATGATCCATCACATGCATGTACCAAGAAATATGACTATAACAGCATGTGACTTCACCTTGGGTGTGTAACACATAAGCATATCAAACCAAATAAAGAAAGTGTGTTACTGAGTACCACCACATTAATATGTCTTGATTCTCTCTACATGCCATATATACTGAGAGGGCCTACCAAAAACTCAGAGGGGTGTACATGAATTTCAAATCAATAACTATCAAACATATCCAATGATGTAACACACCATATACCACCAGTTCGGTGAGCTCATTCAAGAAAAGTGACTAAACAGTTGTGTGTGTGTATATATTTTATTGACAATGCATTGCACTTCTTAACTTTCCAAGTTTAATTGATCCAGGTGTAAAACATGTAAGACATCATAGGCCAGACGTATAGTTAAGATGCAGTGAGATGGACTGCAGAGAGAATTCTGGTGGGGAAACCTCTCAGAAAATGACCACTTGAGAGATCAAAGAAAAAACAAGACAATAAAAATTAGATAGATCCTTAAAAGGGTGGTGTGTGTAGAAGCATAGTGGATGCAACTGGATCAAAACTATATTCAATAGCATGCTCTGGTAGCACCATTGTTATCACTCTTTTGTTCCACTACCATATCAGTTAACTCTCTGGCACCAACACACAGTGTGATGGTCAAATCCCAAACAGTGACTCTGCCAGTGGCAAATTAAGGCTGCTCTTATGCACCCCTTTAAATTCTGTGCAGCTGCAGTCTTCTGCACATCATGCCCAGCATTTAATTCTGGTGCCAAAAGGGTTAAATGTAATTGAATAATTTTACCGGCACTGATACTACCGTCTCTGCAAGTACACAGTGTGGGAAGGGGAAGGTGGGCGGCACATATAAAAAGAGACTGGAACAGGAAAATACTGCCACACATGTTGTATGTGGAACTAAATTTCTGTCAGAAATGTGCCTTACTTACATCCCATGTACAATAGTAGTTCAGTTTATTAACACTTCATCAGTAATAAAAAATAAAAAGGTGTTGGCCATAAGTCACATGTAGGCAGTGTCAAATAACAAAGAGATTTCAGAGAGGGAGAGAAAAAAATTTCACAGTTGCATCACACTCCTGGTACTGGTAATATGTATGCAAGATTATGGGCTATGGCATGGAAAGTATTAAAAAAATATGTGTTATATTTCATGTGTATATGGATTGCAGAATGAGAGCTACATCTTATATACGTGGTACTAACCCTCATTTTCCTGGCTCTGGGACACAGATACAAATCAAGACAACGCTGCAACCTCTCATTGATAAAACGGTCATACGCTGGAACTGCACGTAAAGAGTTGTATTTCTGGGGAATGAAGTGAAGTTTCCTCTTCCAAGGTGTTGTTTTCTGTTTGTTCCACACCTTAAGCTATTTCAACATAAAAACACTTTGTAAGCATCCTGTTACTTCTGTACCTTATTCATGACAGCAATGAAGGTAGGGAACAGTGCCCGTCATTGAGACATATGGCAAAAACGTGTCATTTAATACACCACTTTGCAAGATTCTGATATTCCAAACATTAACAAGGGTGATTCTGTACTCTCAAATGAAATTTTATATTCACCTCACAAACAGACCTGTAAGATAAGATTAACCCTTTTCTGCTCCTATTTAAAGCCCTATTGCATGGGCAGGATTGCTGCGTTTTTTCAGCGGGCATTTAAATTTACGTACTACACCAGAAACAGCTCTCCCCTCAAGGAAAAAAAAATCATAACAATTAAACTAAAGAAAACAGAATGATAACTCTTTTTTCTTCTTATTTGTAATAAATTTATGCATGTAATAACCTACTCGCCTAATTTTGCACCTCCACATTTCGCTGCTCGTGGTATTCCAAAAACACCCCACACAGCACAATGGAAGGTCACACTGCTTACATTTATATGTTGTAGGTTTACCCCTTCCGGATGGAGCTTTTTTCTTTTTCTCTATACACAGAGCACATACTTTTGCACGGCCTGATACTTTTTGTAAAGTATGGAAAAGGTTAGGGAAAGCAGTTCCAATGGGCAAACTTCTCTTCCTGAATGCGTGCTTGCAAGACATGAAATGTACCAATCAGCTGACGCACCAAGTTTCGTCTGAAGGTCAGTTGCCTGTTTCCATGTGCTGTAGAGGGGGGATGATTTGTCAGGTCATATAAGATGAAAGAGTTCACAAGACACACATTTAGGACAAAATGTAATATAAATTTCCACCATTTTTTTGAAGATCGGCCAACACAACAGTACTCACGTTTCTCATCACTTACATCCACACCTCCCATATGTTTCGTGTAATTTATGACAGCTTGATGACATGCAATTTCAATTTCTTCATTGCCTTTTCCTGTTTTTCTTGTGACCCAACCATCAGTGCAGGGATCAGAATTTGTAGAAAGGATGAGAACAACATGTTTGTCTTGCCACACTACCGCTGTCACGTCTTCAAGCTGCATTTTCCTGGACTCGCCCCTTTTCAATTTCAAGATAGTTGGTTTCCTAAATTCTGTTGGCCAATATTTTCTATTTGCCCTTGTAGTGCCACAGCTGTACATTTCTTGTTCCAATAGCATTTTCATAAGATTTGTGGAGCTGAAAAAATTGTCGAAATAAATATGAAGCCTTTTCCCCAGAAATTTTCTGTAAGTTGAAGTACAACTTGTTCCCCTAGTAGAAGGTCTTATTGTCAAATTTCTTTTTTTTTTTTATAAATGTCACATTTTAGAAGATAACCACTGGCACGGTCAACTACACCCCAAGCCTTTATCCCCCATTTAGTTGGCCTTCCAGGTAGATACTGTTTCAGAAAAAATCTCCACTTGAAACCAATCATTGCCTCGTCCACAGCAAGTTCGCAGCCTGGTATGTACGCTTGTGTGAATGTATCCATCAGATCTAGAGCTGGTCTTGCTTTATACAGAATGTCAAAATCTGCACTTTGCTGGTCAGGTCTTTCTTCTTCATCATTCAGATGTAAATATTGTCCCAGTTTTTTTAATCAATTTAGTGTCATGGCTTGTCTCACTATAGGACACACACAAAAATCGCCTTCAAAATAAACCTCAATCTCTGGTAGGTCAACAAGGCCCTTATAAATCAGAATTCCAATGTAGGCTTGGATTTCTTTCACATTTGTGTCTTCCCAGTTGTTATCCACTGTCCCCGCTTTTCTTTGTGATAAAGCTGCATATTTATTTGTTTCTTCCACAACTATGTTGTAAAAATCATTGGTCACAAATAAATCAAAAAAATCTTTCTCACTGCTGCCAACTGGTAAAGAATGTTTAGGACCTGATAAATTTTCTTATTTTTTTAATTCCTTGAAATTTAGGGTATTAGTCTATTTCAGATGAGGAGCTCTGGGCCCCTAGTACAAGTGCCTCCATCTTTATTTGTTTCAGAATTGTCATCCATTTGTCCATCTTCATCACTGTCAGGTTCATTATCATCTTCATCTTCCTCAGATGAAAATATTGTGACATCACTATCTGTACTTTCTTCTAACACTCGGAAAATTTCCGCGTCTTCTACTCTTTTACGCAAGGCACGAGATGTAGATGCCATTACTTCAACCTCAACTGAGTCCTCAGGAAGAGATTAACTTCCCAACATGAATCTCCATGACCTATTTTGATGTTTATGGTTGGATCATGTTTATACACGTGCAGACATGCTTATTAAGTGATTTCATCATGTCAGGCAACAGAGAGCTCCTGTTTCATTCACACAACGCAATAGATTTACAAAGGCGACAACGAGAGCACTTTAGAGCGTTTAGGCCGGCACGGGACATTTAAATCCTGAGCGCTTTGGAGCGTTAGGGACGGCAAAGGGTTAATAAAATAAACACCACAGTTCTTTGACTGCCCACATTATTGAACAATTACCATATTAGAGTTTTAAGACTGCAAATCACAAAACGCCCAGAGCATATTTTATTGCCTGAGTGCTGACAATAAAGCAGGAGACATCCTGCTGCATAGCAACCAATGATACTACCCAGCAGTGAGTGAAAAAAACTCCTTGCAACATCCCAGCACTACGAAACACACCTGAATACAGCACTCTTACATTTTGCTATGTACAGCAGAATACTGTAGTGAATATCAAATTTGGGTTGCATTGTCTATACTGATGTTAGATTTAGTTTTAGAAAAACTAACCGGAAGCCTTGCTGCTAGCTGCCTTTGCGAATTCAGCACAGCGCAGCAGTTCACTGTACCTTAGAATATGGCCGAGCTGAACGTTTTATCAGTTCGTAACCATATGTTAGAGTCCATAGTGACGTTACAAAGTTTGTTAAACCTTTAAGAATGCATGACACATCAGTCCACCTCTATATATACACCTGCTTTATGGAAACCCACTCTTGCTCCATCTGAAATAACTTGCCGATTGAAATTACTTGACGCTACTGGCTGCTACATACCTCTACAACGAAGATAACTTTTATATTTTACACAGTGTTGAACTAGTGCAATGTAGAGATTGAGATGCTGATGAAATTCAGTTACTTATTGATTATTCAAGGTAAGTCGTGTTGACTGAGTTAGAAATTTTACATTCTGAGCCGAGCAAGTTTGGTTATTATTTGGGTAATTTTAATGGACTAAACTCCATATTACTCCGTGAGCAGACACATATATAAATGAGGTGAGACAATTACTTAAACTGATTAGTTTAGACATTGTTTGGACACATTTGTACATTACTCAAGATGTCAATTTGAATTTCCCTCTTATTTATTAGAGCTGGTATTTTAGAATATACAATTTGAATTATATCGAATTATTTGAATGGCTCAACAATACCCTTGAATCCTAGAGAGATCGTACAGAGAAACAGAATGGACTATTTGTCAACAATAAGACCAGATTGTTGACATGGTGGCAGCACTACCTTAGAGAGGTTAAGAGGTGAACAATCGACCCATATAACAAGTAGTGTCAACTCACAGACGGAACAGGGAACAGGTTACCCGGGGTTAGACACTACAATACTAATTATTTGCATTCAGATTATCCAGCTTCCAGATTATCTGTGTGTCCCCATTCATTACATAAATGTTGATTTATCCTCTCTCCCAAGAGAGGAGACAGTCAAATGACACCTTTTTGTTTTTGATGCTTTATGGCCAGCATCGGTGTTGGGGTGAGGAAATCTGTCTCAATGGTCATGTTATAGCTGACAGGTGATGTTACAGGTGCTGCATCTTTTTGAAATAATGGTGTCTTACAGTCACTTCCATTGCACAGAATTAATTTCTCAGTACTATCTGCAATGGCTCTCACTAAAATAACACATAAAAAACATACTCCACAACTCAACATAATTACCTCTCGTTTGTCAAAGAGATATTCAGGTGGTGGGTTGTATGACTCAGCATGTCCTGGAAGATGGCGTTTTGGAGCAGGAATATGGTTCTGTATACGTCTCATATGTTCCACTCCTTCATCTGTTTGCCACAACATGTAAAATTTAGGTTCTTGGCTCTGTTTCTTCTGCTCTCGAGGTTTCATCCATCCCATCTTTATTGCATGCACCATCTTTGCCACCTTCCTTGCTTCAATCCGGCTGGGCAGGAATGAGCGTTTGTGATCAGGAACTCGAACAATTGGAGTCTGCATGACTTCTGAAGTAAACCATTCCACCCAAGGCTGCCAAACCAAACAGAAGTGACAATGTAAATTTTATTTTGAAAGAAATGGTGTTATCTACCAGCAGTATTATCACAGCACAAGAATATGTTTACTACTTTGTATTAGTGTTGGTATGATCAGCCTGCTTTCCTTCTTAAAACAGTGGGAAAAACTGAGCTTATGAGATGACCATACTGTATGTGCACATGATCATGTGTGTGATGCACATGTGTATATGTGTGTGTGTGTGTGTGTGTGTATTTTTTCACTTCAACCTAACAACAACAACAAAAACAACAACAAATTTAATGTTCAGATATTGTATTTAAATGAGTTCTTCATGCAAATTAAACATAACATTAATAATAGTGATGTAACAACTAGAAAGCTATGAAGTAAGACTGTACACTTTATAAGTTCTTCTCACAATTGCTTGTACCTATTAATTGTACTTCATAGCATATGCGTAATAAAGCCCATGTTTTGCAGAAATGAATTTAGTCTTCCGCTTTGGACATGAAGAAAAAACCCCTGGCCCTGCTGGGACTCACACCCTGGATTGTTCAGACTATAGCCTAGTCACTGCAAGGGCTAATCTATCCTGGCACCGTCTATCACTGACTCTTAGGCAGGTAAATAAAAATGAGCTGTGCAGACCTTTAGCATACATGGACAAGTAATGCAAGTTAAATCTTAGGTACAAAACATCCAAAGTAAAGATCAGTCCAGAGAAAAAGTATACAAGTGAGGTTGATATTAAAATGGACCTTGAAAAAACAAGGTGAACAGACATACACTTCCTTTTACTGACTTGGGACAAATTTCAATACAGGTGCTTCAAAGTTTCATAAAGTCAAAGAATCCATTGAACTGCTCCGTAACTGTAATTTTTATGAGAATCACCCCATACCAACATAAAAGGGACAGCAAGATGGACTACAAGTATTTTATTTTTCTTTCATAATTTCCAACCCTCACCAGCCTTGAACTTTCATTTGTCACAAACATGGTACAAAGCCAAAAGACAGAACAGTCAAAAGACAGTCAGAAATTATTTTTCTTTGCACTTCATTAAATATTCAGCACATTACAAAATCTTTCAAATAAATGTTGTACAGCCCAATTAGATCCCTATTTTATCGAACTGAACACTTTAGATACTATTATCTGCATTTCAAAAAATCGGTTGAGTTCAATTTGAGATTTGTACAAGTGCTTGCATAAAGCAAGGGTTACTCAAACCAAAAACAAATTCACCTGACTACTTTCAGTGTAGACACCAGCATTACTTTTCATAAAAATCTGACTAACCACACAAATTAATGACAGAATAGCCTTTGTACTGTGCATTCATTTCACCGAACTCTGTGAATGGAACCCATAAAAATTAATTATAAATAAACAGTTTATTTTTGAATAACTGACCAAGAAAAGTAACACAAAAATTTTGGAATTCAAAACTGAGTGAATAACATGTGCCTTCCCAACAGTGAGCCAGTGACAAGAACATTATAAACAAAGTGCTACCTTTACAAAATAAACTCTGAAATGGAATTAACCTGAATCACACTTTCATCTAAATTGCACAAGAATGCTAGTACAACATAACTAACGATAACAGTCTTTTAGGATATGACATGTATGGTGCCATGCATGGTTTCTAGCTGGTGGAATTTTCAAAAAGTCTTCTAGCGGTGCGTCACTAACACAGTGACAGCATCATTTTTCATCTAGTCTTTCTCTCTGCCTCCATAAGCAAAGTCAACCTTGTCACATTGAAGTTCCAAGCAAATAAACACCCACCCCTTGCCACTTCACCACACCCAGTAGACCCTCCTGCCAGCTCCACTAGCTCCTCCAACAGCTAAAACCCACGCACTGCATTATATGTGGCTGATGGGTACCAACATTTTAGAACAACCTGCTGCCTCCATCTTCAGTGTACCTAGAGTATTGTAGTCATGATATTCACTACTTCAGAACCTCAACTGTCACAATACAAGTAAAATTTTTAACAGCTACAAATAAATTAATGTGCTAAGAATATTACAAGTACTCACTGCAGCATCATCAAAATTTGCATCTGGAATTTTGTGAAACTGAAGTCGCTGAATTATATCCACATCCGCATCAGACAACACAACATCTTGACCAGTCTGCGGGTCTCTTACAGTACGCCTATAACAAAGTTTGTGAGTGAAAAAAGGGAGGAATCTCAAAAAAGATAAACATGGCTGCATAAGAGGATGTCAGCACATCCCAGTCTGCTGCTAATTCAACTTATCTGCTGAAGTTCCAAATAAGACCTAATAATCATAATGACTGTAATGTACACTTGACAACAACAAATAATGAATTTTAACAGGTTTCACAAACAAAAAATGAAACTCAAGACTAAGTTCCTCCCTGTCAAATCAAGCTATCACTTTAGCATGTTGACTGTGATCATAACAGGTTACATTCCGTGTCTCTGGTCACCACACTCAGACAATGGCATTTTTGCACTATTCTAAACTGTCACAGCAACTGAAGAGTGCTGCACAGTTACTTATGCTGACAAGTGCTGCAGTTCTCACAAGCAACAGACCACATTCCCTTAAAGTTCATGTGCAACTAGCAGACACAATACGCTGGTTTGAAAACATACTCTGGTTGATACCAGTGACCAAGGTAGTGCAAGATAATGGATATGCAGAAGACAACTGTGTTCAACATGGCAGGTATTTTCAAACATGTCATAACACCTACCTTCCAAAATCTGTCCCAAAACATTTACAATCTTCTTGTCATCTTTCAGTTTACATGTGACTTCTCATCTCTCAATTACTGCAGCTGAAAAGTCATTGTTATATGGGCTAAAAAATGAACACACATCAATGACCAAATTCATTCATACTTACCAAAAATTAGGATCCTCCATTCTTTTTAGGAAATTATCAAGTTCATCTTCCTTAAGAGGTTTCATAACTTTCTTGCCATCCCAGTCATATCCTAGATGTGCATAGTCATTATACCAGTTCATAGGAATGTTACCTACTGTGTTGCGAATGTCCTACAAAATAAAAAGTATAAATTACTTTTCTAATCATTTATCTTCATACAAAAAAAGTGAGTACATTATTATTACTACGTACCTCTTCATCTGATGTATCACTCTTATATTCATCTGCTTGCTGAATTGTTCTATTCTCTTCTGCCTGTGCCATCTTGTTAATTATATTCTTTTCATGATCTCTTCTTAAAGTTTTATTTGAAAACATATTGGAATTGCTAACTTTTGAGGAAGATGTCTGTTTCACTTTGAATATTGGTTCAGCTTGATTAGACTCCTCCTCTTCATGTTTATCTGATACCTTACTTCCTTCTGAACTTTCATCATTTGTTTCCTCTTCTTCCTCCTCCTCACCCTCATGCTCAGTCTCTTCACTTCCATACTCACTGTAGTCCCTCCAGGCATCAACATCTTTATCTTTTGTTTTTTGAACTCCCAGAGATGAAGCACCACTATCTTCAGTTCCTGATTCACTATCAACTTCACTTTCAAAGACTACTTCATCATCATCATCATCATCATCATCATCATCTTCTCTTGACTCATCTAATTCACTGTCATAATCTCCATCAGAACTGTCCCTATCATTTGTTATTGATGTGAGAAGGTTCTCATCCTAGCAAGAAGACACATCCAAGTTACAGTAACTACAACTACAACAAATATTAGTCGTAACTTCTACGTACAGAACTAAGTCTCCTTTCTTAGAGAGCAAATGAGCTTCATACATCGATTTTTTTATATACAGTACTTTTCAATAAATACACATAACAAGTAATCCTATGTTTCAATGTATGCTAAACCAATAAATAACCTGTTATTAGTAAAATTTCACAAATGGCCAGAGTTTATGCACAAGCCTTTGCCTACAGTCACTCCAAACGCTCACGTAATCTTGAATTTGAATGACGCCATCCCATTGTGCATGTGTAATAAATTTTATTGCAAAGTACTGTCATACACAACAACTGAATATCAGTTGTAGTTTTACAACTGGTTAATCAGGCTACATGTTTTGGCCGTTTTATCCGGCCATCATCAGGCCTACAGAATAATATTGTCAATTAAGGTACATTTGTTAACTCTATCAATGGGATCCCATTGTTTACACTAGACCTTTAAGTGCATTTAAAAGCTTATGTTAGCGGTTAAAATACTATTTGATATAAAAACAGGTATAAAATTATTTATATATGTTTTTAATGCAATGTACAGTCATTACATAACTGTACATTACATTAAGCCTGCGCATCTGTCAGTGACTTCGAACCTACGTTCAGTTACTATATGAAATGAACTACTCTAAAACCCACATGTACTGCCCCATATGTCACAAAATACTTCGGTGTTGAGGTTACTAACACAAACCTCTGTAACTTAAACAATGCAATGTACCAGTTATTACAATAAAATACTACTAAACGTAACGAAGTAATAGTAGTTGCGACTAGTCTCCATGAACAACGGCACTATCTCTCTGCAGTCCCATAACACTTCATGACACTGACATAACAAACGTAATTAGTTTACAGTAGCAAGTGGAAATATTAAGGTTGACGATATGACCACCCGGTTTGTACGACATGAAACCTGTCGACCAACACAACTGGTGTAACAACTTCCACCATTCTATGTCGCACAATGATATCACTCAAACCACTGTCCACACTTTAATTTTAAAAAAACCCGTAAATGAAACCAATCTAAACGTGACTTAACTAGAGCTTTATTTCGTTACCACTGTAGTACGCGTATGCCACAAAATCTTAACAAGTTAACCCTCCTTGGTATTTGAAACCAGCCGATATACAAATACACACCGTCACTCAACAAGCACGGGACACAGAATAATTAAATTTGCGCGCCGAACATTTTCGTATTACGCCCCGGTATTTTAACATTAAATTTCTTTCATACAATCCAACCACTGGCATGGAGTTTCAAAGTACAGTGAAGTACAGGCTATACAGCGTCAACCCACGTGGGTACATGCCAATTAGGTATGGAACTTCACCATTCAATACTTTCATTCAGGGATTTATATAAATTATTGTAAAACCTGGTACGTATGACTTGTGTCGTCTAGTTCTTCTAATGTGTCCGAGACGTTGTCGTTTGTATTTGAAACAAACTTTCGTTTCCTTCCTCTCCAAACAGCAGCCATCTTCTATCTGTGATTGGTAGTATCGAAATCAGTAACATCGAATAGCATCCAATCGAATACACTGCCACGGATCAGAGTTGTACACGGACCTCACACGTTACGGGTGCAGTGTGTAACTATCGATATCCACCCAAGTCGATTGGAATGCGGCGGCGTACATATTGGTATATGGGAATCCATGCGTCGAAGGAGATTACCGTTTCCTAGATGATCTGTGACCGTTTCTATCTTCAGGATAGTCCAAGAAGAGCTCAATAGTCATGGATTTAATGTATTCAATTACATGATTCTGATCACGGATTACTTACATTCCATCAGTAAACAAACAAAGAAATACAACAAGAAATTTACGTTACCCTGCTGTCACTACAATCGACACCACCATCCGTTCCTCGTAGGTCTTCTTGTGTTTCTTCTTATTACACTTCTTGCAATGTTTTCTTTCTTACCACAGTCTTTTATCTTTCAGACCTCTTAGCCAGCTCTTCCCCTCTTCTTTGTAACTTACAATGCCTTGCCAAATTATTTTTACTGGGTCATCCCACAGGCCTCTTTTAGAACTACAGTTCTGATATTCTTGTTGATACCATATTTTCCCCATATTTTTACACGGCCAAATTATTGTAATAATCTCTTCTACAACTCTATTAGGAAACTTTTAACTTGCCTCTGACAGTTACATTACTACTAAAACATCTGCTGTTTCAGACAGTAGATGCTGTGTATTGAGTTGTTTCCTATCGTGTACTTTTTGCCATCTCTCTGGACTGAAACAAAATTAGAACTCCTTGCAAATCTACACATACATGAAGGTTATTCTGGTTATGTTGAGTGCGTACATCATCCCTCCAGTATCAGCATCTGAAATAGGTGCTGTCTGATCACTCTCTTAATTTAAACTGAAGCATGAACTCAAATTTACCCAGTAACATCTGTTCCTTCCTTTGTGTCAGTACAGGCTACTCTTAAATTCTCTCTAGAATGAAAAGGATTCCATTAATTTTTATGAAAGGAATTTATCTCACAATGTTAATTTATAACAGCCACCCCTAAGATACATAACCTGCCTTGAGGAATACATTCATGAAGTACTAGCATAGAATCTTCACCATACTGATAGTGAAAATCATTGTATGTATCAGTGCCACCTGCTTCTGGTTTTGAAAATAATGATAATCATGAAAATATATGAAAGTGTGTACTCTCTATTGTCCCTTGTACCTTATGTTGTGACAAATGATGCAGAAAGATGTGGACTGGATCCATATGGCTTCTCAGTGTTCAGTGGTAAGCACTTGTGTAGTAATGAACTTGTGAATTCCATAAAAGATAAATTTCTTGAGTATAAGACTGACTATTAGTGTCTCAAAACAGACTCTGCTCTGTGGAACTAGTTACAACAAAATAACTTTTTACTAAGCATTAGATATTCAGCATGTACTTTCAGAACTATCATATTGTAACAAGTACTGTTTGGTTATTGTACTGCTATCATAAGCACCACTGATGTCACATGTTGTTCAGTCAGTGCAGCCTTTTAATGCAATACAGTTGCCATGTTAACAGTGGCAATAAAACAAAGACCTGGTACAACATGACAAGTTATGCAAAGCTAAATTACTAAGGCAATCAGTCGACATTTACCTAGAAAGGCAAGCACTGTAAGGAATGAGGGGTGTGAAAGCTGGAGGAACACTTCTGTCTGGCATTGCTGACAATGATCTGGTGGCTTCATGTTAGAATAGAAAACAGCAAGGTGATGAACTGTCCAGGTGAGATATTTGAATGCCTAACTTTTAGACCTCTGAAAGAGTTCCACAATAGGATGAACAAAAGACTGATCAAGATACTGACAATAATCTTAAGTTGCCACTTTTTTTCCACTATGAGTGTGACCTGGATTGACTGCTCCAGATTGCATCCTAAACGATTCCATTGAATAGATTAGGTTTTTCTAAATTGTTAACAAGAAACTAGATTACATTTTAAGCAAATGGAAAGAGTTAGATGTTACCTCTAAATTGGGCAAAATCTAGCAAGCTGAGCCATAAGCTGGTAGACTGTAGACCATGTTACACAAAAACTGACCTGAAGAAAAGCAACACAGACAGGGAGTAGTATCATAGATGAAGGAAACAGCAGCATTTGAACCTACTGCAGTTGTATACAGTCCTGTTAAGAGGCCTGGAGTGGCTCAGAGGGTTCCAGGAAGTTAAGGTTCCCAGATTTCATGACAGCAGCACAGGATGGTGGTACAGTTGTCAGCCTTATGCACCAGCTACCTTTACCCCCAGGAAATGCTCCTGGTACTCATTTCTGTTAGAGGCTAAGTCAACCCAAGGGCCATAGTGTGATCAGAAGACTGCAGTTGTATACTTGTAATTACATTTGTTCATAGTATGTGAAGAATTAATATGGGATACCTGTCATGTCATGTTCCCAAATTTTAGCTGTCAGTTAGAGGGACTGTTTATCCAAATAAGGTAAACTTCCCATGACCCCTGCTGATTTACAACACACTTTCATGAGCGGAGAAGATAAATCCAATAGGTTTCAACATTACATTCTTACGCATGGTGTGTGACTTGGTAGAACCTGGAGAAGGCAATGTAGCAATGACTTTTCAGTTAGCAAGAAGGATGCTCTGTACACTCGTAATTACTGCAGCCAGCAGTCCAGAGTTTATACAAAGGGCTGAACCATTACTGACATAATTTTTCTAATTAATCTTATGACTGATTTACAACAAACAGACTTACAGTCCCAATTATGTTGATTCTACCTTGAATAAAAATTTTTAGCAATACTTACTTCAGACTCCATATTTTTGCTTAAAATTTCACAAATGACACGCTGACTTGTTCAGCATGTAGCTGCTGCTTTTTGTTTGGAACACAGAACATTCAGATATTCCTGTTTAGTGCAATATATTACTGCAGTAATCACCACAGGATATGAGCTGTGCTAAGTGCATTTCCCATCCATGAAATCTTAGAACTTAACAGCAAATAATGATCTCAGAGCACACAAAACATTAATAATGTGGCCTAATTGTAAACTCTGTGTGGCGCTGAAAGAGATGGTACAGTGTTTATAGACAGTAAACAAGTAGCGACAAGAGAAGCAATCACGATTTATTCTAGAGCTTCACTCTGGCATTTGTTTATAGGGACTAAGGAAAACCATGAAAACCCCTTCTTAGAATAACTGCAAAAATCCTTTACACAATGTACAAAATGTTTTTAAAAAAAAATAGCTTAGGAACTCACTTATTTTGCTCACACTTTGCAATTAGTGTTGTTTGTTATCCATCCCCACCATAATTATATTAACTAATTATATTAACTGCAAGATCATACAAAAAACATTCATTCAGGCTTTAATATCATTTTATTCATTGGTATGAATCGACAAGACAACAAACAGTCTTGAAGGCAGAGGCCACACCTCAGCCACTCTTTAACAACATGCTCTCCTTACAACACTCAATAAATAAACAGTTAAACAATATGTCATACAGCCTCACATTCAACAGTACAGTTACTATACAGCACCAGAAAATTAAAGAACTGTTTTAATTAACAATAATCATAAGAAAGTAAGTAATGCTCATATATAAGAGTACTATACAATTAAGCATTAATAAAACTGAAATAATGTGTCAAAGCTTGACTACATCAAATACACTTTTCATGTATAGTATCTAAGAATGTCTTATAAAAAATAAATCAAAAAATGATAAAAGGAAAAGAATATTGACTGAAACAATAATCACCTAGCATATCAGAGAACACCATTTAACAAATAATACCTTACACTCATTCAAAAAAACGTGGGCTCAAATTTTAGCCACATTCTTAGAATTAATGTTTAAATGCAATCATATTTGATAATTTGTGATTTTAAACCAAGCTTTCATGAATGAGGCACTTGATATTGTTTATTAAACAGTGATGCACGATCACACTACAACGTAGTCAAAAAATGGTTTTGTCACTTCACAGTCTTCATTTGCCCTGAATCAGAATTTTTCATGTCTCATAACTTTTTTTTTTTTGCTCTGTCCAGCCTCTTGTGCTTTTCCACCACAAATTTAGCTCCACTATTATTAGTCAAATTTTTTGGGTATTGTATTAAAAATTGACTTACATAAATTGAGCACACATATGCAGGAAACTGATGGCCAACTTACAGACTGCTAACTGCAATGTTCATCCAGTCCAATTATCCACAGCAGAATAAAACCAAGTAATGTGAGTGGCAACATTATAAAGTGTTCCTGACTAAACTAGGCAAAACATTTTCATTGTTGTACTGTGCATATTGCTTCAATTCACATTTATTTCACCAACACATGCACTTGTGAGTCACACAATATCAGTGTTAATATATTAAATGTTAAAAATAAACCACTAAATTATTGGAACTCCAACATGTTTCGGTTTTTCATAAAACCATCCTCAGGGAGCCACTCGTGCCTGTTAAAGTTACTTATTGTCCATTATTATTTTTCAAAGTATGCTGGCAGCATGTCCTATTTTATTTGTGATGGGTTTGGATTTTATGTTACTCATTCTCCTTGTGTTGATTTCTTGTGTCCGTATGTGTCATGCGTGGTATAATTATAATAAACACAAGGAGAGCGAGTAACATGAAATCCAAACCCATCACAAATAAAATAAGACATGCTGCCAGCATACTTTGAAAAATAATAATGGACAATAAGTAACTTTAACAGGCAGGAGTGGCTCCCTGAGGATGGTTTTATGAAAAACCGAAACATGTTGGAGTTCCAATAATTTAGTGGTTTATTTTTAACATTTAATGTCTTAACACTGATATTGTGTGACTCACAAGTGCATGTGTTGGTGCAATAAATGTGAATGTAGGCAAAACATTTTCCCTTTTTGATCAACAAATATGCCACCTTTAGCTAATCAGAAACCACATCAATAAGTCAAAAAGTTATAACACCCAGAGGATTCTATTCTTATGGGATATAATACAGTGTCACACCCCAGAAGAATGGAATTCTCTGCTATGCCGCTGCATTAACCTCAAACCTCTTGTAACAGGCAGTTTCGTCATTCTCTGTTTTCATTTAAAAGCCAGACATATGAATGAACATACAACCTATTAAGCAGTCTAAAATAACGACATTATTTAAATAAGAATAAAGTTTTATTCACTAATAAAACATTCTATTCTCATATTCTCACATAATATGTAGTATCTATTCCCCAGGTCTGCCAACATTTACTAAGCACTGATTATTTTCAGATGTATGTGTGCAAGGCTGTGACTAGGGAGGCGTATGTGGTGCAGCTGTCCCAGGCAGCAGAGTCCAAGGGGTGGCAAAATGGGCAGAAAAATAAATATTTGAAAGAAAAAATCTGATTATCTGCACTCAACAAATTTTAAATTATTACGAGAAATAAAACCAAATTAAAAAAGATGGTGATTTTTTTATAGTTCAGTGTATGTTGGAGTAACGGTCACTCATGTTTCTTCACACTGTGATATAACATACAATTTTTACACCCAGTTTTTGAATCAGCATATAAGAATCAATCTCAAAAATTAGTTTTCTTTTATGTTACCATAACCTCACCGAACTCTGTGATTAAATATCCGACATGACACACCAAAACTTTATATTATTGTAACTGTAGGAAAAAAGGATAATAGCACTACATGTTCAGTAAAAAAAAAAATTCTATCTTCCGTTACAGTACGTGACAACTTACTTTCCTGGGGACAAGTTTCATCTTCCACAAAATCATAAACAATATTAATCATGTAATCATTCACATTTGTAAAATTCTCATATATGAGTTCTATTTTTCATCCATTTTCAACCAACAGTGAACATTAACATAACTGCAAAATTGAAACACTGACAAATTTTTTGTAATGTGACTGGAGATATGTAGTGAAAGAGTTGTACTGGATAAATATTTACAGACTGAAAAAAGCTGTTTTTTTTTATCCCCTTTATTGTGAGACACAAGAATCCTTTAGTAGATCTGATGTTTAACAAATACACATATTTGATTATGGCAATTAAAGTATTTATTTATATTCTGTGTTGCTACCTGCACACATGTGCTCAATCTTGTCTCTATATCAGATTATTTTGAATAAACTGTTCACAAGTATACAAAAAAAACACTTAACCTACAATTCTATAATTATTTTTATTTTGTGATTTTCTGATTGCTCAGATGTGGAACCAAACAGTAACATTTTGTGTTGATATATTACAATTTTGAGGTACATGAATCTCATAGCAGAAAATGTAGTTCACATAGGCAACAGTCAACTGTTCAGTATGTTTTGTGCATTCTGAAATAATTCACATTTTGGACAGCTGCCTCTGGACAAATACACACAATATTCTTAAATATATTCCAAAATGCCTATATGGTGAATAAATAACGTATCTGTACAAAGATATGTGCCCTTGTAAAGTTGGTATGAAGGAGTAACCTAGACATTGTTTTTACACTATTATTATTATTAATATTCAAATTTTAAATTCTATTATCACATGTGCAGTTTACCTAAAGAAACACTCTTCTCGCAACATGAACAAAGTGTTACTGTACTGTAATGATTTCCTCACTGTCGTTTAATATATCAGTGTGATGAAACATACACATGGCATATGAAATTACATCAAAATTTAACCATACACTAGAATCTTGAACACAGACTTGTTGTAGCAACAGCACGATCTTCTTTTCTAGTCGTGTTCTTGCACCTTACCATGCTTCTGTATATCGGACATCAAATTCCTGCAGTGCTGGTAACTTCTGCTTCAGAATCTCAAATGTCTGTGCAGATAATTTAGTGCTGTTCAAGTTTAACTTGCGTAGGTTTGTCATGGCTGTAAACACGAAAACTCTTTAGGACCAAAAACAATCTTGAATTGTAGAGAATCTGCCTAGTATCCTTCTTAACACTTGGCACATTCCAGAATGAATGAGTCCAGTGACACCAAAGCAAAGGAGTAAAGGAACAGAATGTATCCCCTCAACATCAGGAAGGTACATTACCCTATGTCCAAATGAGGAATTTATTCAGTCCTTAATTAATACAGATCTATAAAATGCAGTCCCAAAATATATAATCTACTACAAGATCAATAGAGATGGGAGAGTCTGCCATTATATTTCTCTCTCTCTCTCATGCGCGTGCACACACACGCATACACAAGCGTGTGCACACGCACACATGCACATGCATATATGCGTGCACACACACACACACAAACACACATAGGGGTGCACAAATTCTTAAAATGTAGGAAACACCTCTAAATTCTAGGCACCCGAAGAAGACATGAAGTTCGAAATGGAGGACCTACAAATATAAGGCGCTATGGTGCAAAATTGAGTTACCTGGGCAACGTGGTGCCAAGAACTGTGCAATCCTGTCCACGTGAATTCTAAGTGCTTCTTTTTCAATGGTGAGTAAATTCTGTACTCAGAGATACAGTATACATGTATTGGCTGCAACTATGCATTCGAGAACCATAACATCATCAGGATAAACTGTAATTTAACTACTGTGTGAATTAGCACCACAGTCTGAACTAAAAAAATGGAGAGTTTTATCATGTCCCCACACACAGGAAAATGGAGTCTCTACATACATAGGCACAATAACCAATATAATGGCTCTGCTGTGGCCACTAATGCCTCATGAGTGTAAGAGACGCCTACTTGTTAGTCGTACTTTAACATACATGGGCTTCAAACTGCCTTGCCTGCCTGTGAAATGCATTCAGGTAGAGTTGTTCATCTGCAGTACTTATGCAGAGCATATATAGGTAAGACAATGTCATCAACAGTTAGAAATAATATCATATATCACCACAATTATAATGGCAACCAAAAAGAGGTATCAACACATTAGAAACTTGCAACTGTCCTTCTACGCACTTCTTATAATTTCTGCATTTGTGACTGCATGTGACCATTGAAATGATCATTTATTTATTTATTTATTTATATCTCCCTTTCAGAAGAACTTCTGATGACACACATTCAATTATTGCCATTTCTAGCATACTTACAAGATAGAGCTGAAATTCCCTTATCAGAGACTGGAGTTTCGCACAGATTCAGTACTTGTAGTTTGTGCAAATGTTCAGAAATCATCAATAGGCCAGCATCACCAAACTGAAATCAAATCAATGCAATTCAGTATACCAGTCCTCCTTGAACTGTCAAAAGTGTGTTAAAAAGTCAGTCTAATAAATGATATACATTATGTACAAATTAACCAAACAGTCAAAGCAAAGTGATACTGACAGAAAAAGAAAATCAATGTTGTTTTCTTGCACACCATACTCAATAAAAGTAAGTGTTAGAATACCTTCACCCCATACTTTAATCAGTAACTAAGTGTGACAGATCACACTGTCACATACCAATGCCCCCATCTACAGTATTGGAGAGATCCTGAAAATGCCGGCAGCTGTTCCTCCAATATGTCAGTAGCAGTCTATGAAACAACATGTCATCACATCACAGAACACCCTGATCCATATGCTGACTGTCTAATTCATCGTTTACCAAACACACTTTGTTGCAGAAACCTCTTCATTGAAGGGGGGAGGGGGGGGGG
>Ga0136643_10003988_pt1 | contig 20132 bp, 11 predicted proteins | sample TergutLab28metaG_FD_96883 | JGI IMG/M metagenome (GOLD analysis project Ga0136643, IMG submission 96883) | Labiotermes labralis P1 segment gut microbial communities from Petit-Saut dam, French Guiana - Lab288 P1 (version 3) (version 3) | ecosystem: Host-associated > Arthropoda: Insects >...
AAGACCTTGAACTAGTCTTAACGCGGTGGACAGTAGTTTAAGAAGACCTTGAACTAGTCTTAACGCGGTGGACAGTAGTTTAAGAAGACCTTGAACTAGTCTTAACGCGGTGGACAAAAGGCTAAACTGACCTTCAGCTAGTCTGAACGCAGTTGAAAAGATACGCATCTGACCGAAACAGAACGTACGTTACGCCCATAAAGAGACACCGTAGTGACAGACCAACCGAGTTATATTTTCAAATGGCGGACGGCATAAATAAGAAGCATCAAATTTGTGTCAGACACACGAAGTTTGGCGATCCCTGAACTGCAGAATGTAATACAATTTACAAGCGCTCTAAAAGTCTACACAGAAGGATGTTCCCCTACAAATGATATATCTAATATTTCGTCATGTCAATACAGCTTGGAAGACTCGATGTCACGTAAATACAAAATCTGAGAAGGTCGTGTGTTATTTCAGAACTTAATATCAGCTTTTATATTTATGTAAGTCAAGTGCTTTCACAAGTGAACGAAAGAGGAATTTATTAAATTCTGTTTCCAGTGGAATTCTTTGAATTTGCACATCCTTGCTTCACAGTGTTTGTACAGATATATTTCCACCTCCCTCCTCATCCAAGTTTCTTCCTGTTAAGGTTTCCCATGTAGGAAACCAGCAAGGAACACATTCATACCGTTTCGGATTCTATATATATATGTATATATATATATATATATATATATATATAGTAATCTCGACTTGGATCGCACGCTGACAATCTGCAGCCAGAAGAGAGAGGTAGTATTTAATAGCAGACGAGTAAGCGAAAAGGAAAGCCATGGGAGAAGTGTGAGAGACATTTTGCTTTGAAAGGAGAAAGAGACATCATTCCGTCAGAACGTATCCAGGCTTCTCCCGCTCGTCCAGCTCATAAAAGGAGTGTAAAATTGGAAATAGCTGAACTGTGACGAGTACTGGTTTAAGATACGAGCTGTGGGATACTTAATCCATGATTAATATCGAAACGGTTAATTCGGAAAAACAATTGTGTCATTTTCACATCCATTTTGAGAAATTTAAACCGGAACAACACAAACTTACACCCACACACACACACACACACACACACACACACACACACACACGCAAACATTTAATCTTCAAGTGCACTACTTCTGTCTAATAGCCTCGACATTACATACCTTGATACATAAGAGAATACGGGCGGACCACCTTATCCGCGGATTCAGTGTCCTTGTTTTCAGTTATCCGCGGTTCACTGCAGCCCGAAAAAAATGGGGAAAATGAAGAAATGAACGGTTCATAAGTTTCAAAAAGCGCGCCATTCGAGATCGGGCCGTAACATGCTGAAATCCAGCAGCCCAAACGCGCCCAATACTTGACTCATCTTCCTTTGTCTCCGTACACACGCTTCCCCGCAAACTTTCCACCATTCTGCTTCTAGCGTTCTCGCTGTTCCAATTAGTTGCCGCGTTATCGCAGTGTTTGTGTTCAAAAAGCAACAAGAAGAATGGAGAAGCCGGCGAATACCCACAATAGGATCAGATATTTTTTAACAAATAAAATTTTCTTATTACAGTTTATGTACAGGTATGTAAGTATGATTTTCATTGTAAAATGTGTAACAATAACACTTTTACATTGCTTATGCTGCGCTTTAATGGAATAGCATGATTTTTATAGTTCTGTCATTCCTTGAAACTGTATCTGATACTGTACAGTACAGGTACTGTAATTTTTTTACTCTATCATATCTTGAGGATCAGGCTAAACCGTCAGAATCCCTTACTTTCATACGTACAAGAGAAAAAAGTACACTGTAAATGTACAATGTAGTGCACAGTACACTTTATTATCACTTTATTTAGTTCTGGCAATGATTTACTCTGCGTAATTTATCAATTAAACTTTACCGTATTTATGTATGTTACACGAATATCACGTTATATCACGTTATATCACGTTATATAAATCGTTTGGTAATATCCACCGTTTCACGTAACCGCGGTAGGCCTTGGAACGTATTACCCGCGGATACGAGGGTCCGCCTGTATTAGCCTCCAACAGAAGTCGTTGTTCGTCAGAAGGCCTCGGCTTATACATACTTTCAACTGCACGAGACTTCCAGCAGAATTTGCAATGGTCCTCCTGAAATGAGTGTGTCATGGTATTCGTGTCAATTATCTGAGATGGTATCTGATACTCAAGAAGAAATCTTGAAACAAACAGCATTTTGTAGTTTAAATAAAACTTCTAACATTACAAATATCAGGTTTCAGAAGGAAATGAATCAGAAAGAGGGTAACAACTTAGGATTTGAATTTCTGTGCTCTATAAATCGTGGAGATTACTTTTACGGCCAGTTAGCAGGATACGGTTAGAGGCCCAATAAGCTTAGCTCTGCTCGTTTCACGGTATCTAAGGGGATATTACCTAGAGTACATTGCGCAGTGATACTTGGAATAGATACAATGCTAATAAATCGGAGTGGAAGTAAAATTTTATGGACGACAATAAAGTCGGTGTTATTCCATTGTTGCAAAATGCAGTACTCACACACGTGGATCAAGACGTTAATAACAGTATAATTAGCAAGTCAATGAAATGTGTGTAGTGTCTAAGTGTTAGAGACATTTGTCTAACATTAATGTACGTGCGGATGTACAACAGATTGATTAGACGAAGCAGGCATAAGAATGCGGCCTAATGAAGGTTAAGGCTCTAAGGAATTACCGCAGCTCCGAAACCGTTTACATGGAAACTGGATCGGTGCTTGAAGCTGGATATTTTGTTCCAAAATGCGTACAGTAATAGAACTTCAGTAGGATTTTACGGCATTAGGGCTTCTGTAGCACAGTCGCGAACGATAATCACACTGTTCAGTACATGTTTATACAACAAGTGAGACTCTGAACACTCAATTCTAGAATTCCGTCTAATGGACTTCTTGTGACATTTGAGATCCTCACGATGTTCAATACGAAGACTGATGTCTAATCTAACAGAAACCTAATAAACCTTCAGAGAAACATATGGCCTCCGTTTTATAACATAAAGATGGCAGTAACACACCATGAAACATCCGTGAAATTCTACCAACACACAAGGTGACATATCTCCGAAGACAATAGTCTTCGTCACTGGATTCTTGTTTAAAATAATAAGTATTATAAATATTTCTTCAACGGGCACTACGCATTACTTATTCTTGAGGCTACTTAACGGTGCTTTTTCGAGTGCAGAAGTTAAGTGTGATCAAACGCAAAAGTAAATTCGTACACATCCCAATCAAAGCCACCGCGAAAACTTCCGCTGTATTCCCCGCGATGTACTGCGAAAAGGGGCAGCAAATTAATACAATCTAATGTTGTGTTGAACACTGTTCCACATTTAGTGAAGCTGCAGGCAAATTAGACAGAACGTGTAGAGTGGCCAAAAATACGAGTACAAATAAGAAATGATTTGGAATTGACAGCAGCCTAAATCTACAATAAAATCTCGATATTTGTCTGGAGACACTGAAAAAACCACGCAAAACCCACAAGAACCATGGGATTCAGAGTATAGTTTTGAGTCCAGAGTGTCCCGAAAACGAAAGAGGAATAACAGCCACTTGGTGGCAAAGTTCGTTAGATGTTGCAGACGTTTCGGGGATACTTAACGCATCAATCTCCACAACAATGTGACTAGCCCACACCGAACCCTCAAATTCGTATCAATAGTTGAAGGATAAAAGACCAACTTGACGTCACTTACTATTTTATTTCACTTTTTATGTGCTCAACATGAATCGGATATTAATATACCCAACATCAGGAGCTCACCTATGCTTCAGCCTACAACACGGATACCACTCCAACCCAACCACACCGAATCTCCAACACACAACGAACCAAGAACAATACGACCAATGTGGCAATTCAACAGAATAGTCGCAAGCTCCTGATGATGGGTATATTAATGTCCGAAACATGTTGAGCACATAAGAAGTGAAATAAAATAGCAAGTGACATAAAGTTGGTCTTTTATTCTTCAACTATCACAATGATGCACGGTCCAATAAACATAAGATTCGTGTCAATATTATTTAAAACACCAGTTCACATTTTACAGCACGGAGAGTTTGTATCCATGACTAGAGTTTTGTGCTCTTTTGAGAAATAATTGTCATCTGTTCTGTACTTAGAAGGAACAAACCAACATAGATTGTGGGCAAATTCCAGTGATGACGAATGTTTAAGCACGTGATGCACACACTAACCGCTGTATTCAAGGGGGTTAATCTGATGTATGAACTCGCAGCCCGAATTTTATGGTCTTCCTATCAGTGTATTAAAAGTTAAAATTCAAGAAATGCCAACAAGATCAATATAATTCAATAAACGTTTTTACAATTCAAACACTAGAACTGCATATTTCGACCCCTTTTAGGGTTATCCACCGGCGCTGTACATCAATGTGTGTGTGTGAAACGTAGATTACAAATATACAAAATAAATTAAAACAATATTAAAGCAATATTAAAATCAATTGATGTCCTTAAATCATCCGTGCGAATTTAATACAATTTGAATTTTTCCATCTGTTTGTAATCCATATTGCATACAAATGTTAATGTACACTGCCTGAGGATCATCCACGAAGGTCGAATTATGTCGGAATTCTGAAACTTCAATTATAGAAACTTTATATTGTAATAAAATGCATTTGTTTGTATTTCTTGAATTTTAAGTTGCAGTCCCTCAAATTTTGAAGACCAGTATAAATGCAGTCAGTGAACGCCTTAACAAAAAAGCACCATACACATTGCCAGAGCGCATATTTATGTCTTATGTCACAAGGGGAAACCATTATTTCCCTAAACAGCTTTACAGGACCGGTTTTTGTAATGGAAATTCAGTATGTTTACTGTGAGATACGAACTGAAGAATTTTGATATCGTTTGGACAACGAGGAGCTACGTGCAAATAGCGGTTTTCCCCCTCTCAGTAACATTGCACCGCTGTATCATATTCAGCTTTACCTACATGCTGCCTACACCAAAGAACGAAAGATGGAAACTTTCCAAAAGCAACGCTCTTTCATATATCTCGGAAAACCTGACAAGGAAGTATTTTCGGTTTTCTTCAAGAATTTTTTTTTTAGATTCCACGAAAATATTTTCCCACTTTCCACACTACAATATGAGCCAGTAAACAAAAATTCTGCTAACTTATTTTATGTCACCGCCTTTCACCATCATAACGTCTCCATTTTCTTCCTAATCCTATCCGAAGTGCGAGCGGAAGAAACCTGGACAATAATTTCAAGTGATGCTCTTTCTCCCATTCCCGAATTAGTGTCGATCGATCGCTTCTCTGTTTTCCCATTTCGTTCATTACCTCTTTTCTATGTTTCCTTCTGTCTCTCGCCATCTACGATTAGTCTTTTCGCATAAACTTCGTAGCGCACAGAGTAGGATAATCCACTAACAGAGTGAGAATATAAAAAGGTGTAACTTTATATGATATAGTTCATTTGCTAATGGAACAGATTAGTTTCAATACAAGTCATTCTTCCAAGCAGTTTTATTTTATGACTCCCTCGCCAACGGTTGTGGTCATTAAGTGAGACATTTACATCAACTTTATTTGTAACTGTAGAGCATTACTGGCACTGCACTGCTGACATAAAATGGAGGAAAGTTGTTAGTAAGGGCAGAGGTGTACGGCGGCACATAAGCTCATCTTCAAGTTTCAACTATGCAGGAATTCCTTGAACAGGTAAGAAACTATAGGGTGCACAAGAACTACATTGCATAACAGGGGATTCAGCCTCCGTGTCTGGTCCTGGGTTGTCCAAAATTCTGAGAATTTCATTGCATTTTAAGCCTTGAGAATTGTTAAGTCCCGTATCCCGCCAAAATGCTTGTAGTTTGCTGGTATTCATGAGGAATGAGCCAGTGGGGCTTCCATACCTTCCCAACGGTGTCGTTGAGTAACAATTTGTAACCAGATGCCAGTGATTAAATATTTTTACTAACAAAATAAGACATATTCGAATACCTAAGTAATAAATGACCCTTTTTTCCATGGTACAACATTCCCTAGTACCTCAAAGCCTCCTCATTGTCGAGGCTTCAAGATCACACTGAGAGACATCACACATATTAGGACTACTCTAGACGAGTGATCAGCTCGTCGCAGAGACCTCTATCTGACAACACACAGCACTCATAAATGACAAACATTCACGCCCCCGGTGGGATTCGAACCCGCAATTCCAGCAAGCGAGAGGCCACAGACCAACGCCTCAGACCGCGCGGCCAATAAAGACAACTCAATTGTCCTGCGCAGCTTGGGATGAGAAGACGACCGTCTGGGGAAAACGTAGAGATTTTTTTTAAAAAAAAAACGCGATTCTCTGTTACTGTACGACGTAGTTTTCTGGTCATTTATAGCAAGCCTGAAGTCACATTTATGCACAGCACTAACCTCATAGAACACTGCAAGAAAATAACTCAGTCATATCACACCCAGATAACACGACTGTACTTTAGCCCAGTGTATTTTTAACTGGAATACTTCGGGTAATAATTACAAACAAGTTACTGTCAGCGTGGTCCAGCGTAAACCACTGCCATGGTCAACTGCAAACTTCACACTCACTACCTGTACGTTTTCTTCAGAACTAATGTCAGGACGAAACTTGATGCGACTTGTACACATACCGATTTCTGATCACGTGGCCCAATACTAAAAATTTTAGACGCCCCTAGTGTGTAGCTGCAGCTTAAGCTTCTAGAATTTTTTTTTACTCTCATGTTGTGATTTGATACTTTCCTTGGATACGGAGGCCTCCAAAAAGCTCCTTCTCCATCCGCCTTATAAAAGATTAATCAGTGTAGAACACTGATGGTATAAAATAGGACACACCAAATTCCCAGTGTCTCTTTTCCCACCTTCTTCATATGAGTTACTTTGGAATCGAACCAGGGCTGCCGCCGTGTGACACCGAAGACTGACCGCACTGCAACTCAGTTTCCTTTACAGGAACGCCATCGCTGTCTATTTCAAAAACCAAACGAAACACATTAAGACGCTGTGCTAATTACATTACTGTATGAACACAGTGGAGATCCTATAAATATTAAGGCAGCTGGTTCATATACATACCGCTGAGAGATTTCAGGTTATCGTGGAGGCCAATATCGAAATTGTTGTGTTCCTGAATGTGACGCCGTTCATTCTGGTCACACATATTCATGGCACAGAAGAAGAATTTACTGTTTAGACTTTCTCCTACTCCTGTGGGAGTCAGTAAGTGCCCCCCCTCCCCCATTCCTGTGCACCGGACTATACGCAGCGTCATATCCCGGAAGAACCCAACCCATTTGCGCCGTGTTTTAAAAGTTCAACATAGGTAAATATTTTTAACATTCTGCAGGCACAAATTTAACCTGCATCATGCTGAGAGATCCATTTCTCCGTCCCGATTGTAGGAATATTCAGTCCGTACCGCGCAGTAAACACCCTCCGTCCCGGTTGTAAGAATATTCAGTCCGTTCCGCGCAGTAAACACTCTTCGTCCTGTTTGTAAAAACGAACCAGTTACTACTGTATAGGGCAATAATCGCTGTTTGTTCTGATATCCAGACAAAACACTTAAAAACTCTTTATGGGGAAGATGTAGAGCTCATTAATGTTACAGGATGTGATACATATACTTACCGCTGGGATTTGAAGGGTCATTTCTCTTAAATTTAATCATAGTTGTCATCGTTTAAGAAAAATATACTAACGGCAAATTCTGCTTCATTTGAAGCCTTGTGGCTTGATTTGCAATCAAAAACGGTAAATGTAGGTGAAGGTGAAGGTAAAGGTAAAGGTAAATTTTGCCCTAGAACAGGCCATGAAGGTCCAGAGAGACAGTAGAGGTATAGCTGTACTCTTTCTTTAACCTTGGCGCTAGATGTGTTGGGTGGCCAACGACATGCTCCAGTCACTTTACCCCCGGGAAAGAGGCCCACAAATGAGAGTAAGAAATACACAGTACCTTGAGACGTACACAAAACGCGATCTGAGACCTCACTCCTCTTACAGCAAATTACGAAAACCTCGGGTCTTAAGGGAAGAAAAAACGCTGATAGTTGTTCACTGGCCAGCCATAAGAAAGTTCTGAAATGACTTGAAACTCTCCAATTCTTCCCAAAGCACAGTGAAGACATCTTATGAAAACAACGTGACGTCACTGTGAAGGCAAGCAGTTTGGAAAAGGAAAGTTGCCAGACTCCGCTAAGAGTAGACTGTAATTGGATTTCAGATCTTGCGAATCAGATCTCTTGATGAAGGAAAGGGTGGAATAAAGGGGATGAAGATGGGCGCGTGGAAAGAAATATCGGAGAAGACAGGCTGCAGAAACAGGAAGACTGAGCAGTCTGGTAACAGCAACATTTGACGTACTACAGTCGAATCTCGACGGATGCACTGGTTGAAACATTTACTAGCTGCTCTGAGACCACCTAACGAATTTATTTGCACACTTGGCAACATATCTTACCCCCACCCTTGGAAAACATGTACAGAGAAAAGAAGTATTTCAGAATTTATCCGTCTGTATAACCCATGTTACATCATAAGGTAAATTGTTCCACTGCTCAGTTTATTATTTTAGGCTCAAAAATAATCAAAGTAGCCCATAAAATACACACTATACGTCGCAAAAACACAATGATCCTCTATTTCAAAGACCGAATCTTTAATCCTTGGGCCTTCATTCTTCTGAGTTGTTAAGCAGCGCATGTTGGCAGTTGTTTACCGAAGTGATCTGGCACGAGTAAAGTTGTTTAGGAAGATAAACAACTCCGGGAATGGCTATGAAAGGCAAGGAAATGCGAACACTACCGACAGAGGATTCAGTACTGCGAAATGAAACGTTGAATGAATTGAAACAAAAGCTATGACTTATAAGGAGGCACAATTATTCCGATATTAAAAAAATTAAGAAAACAGTATCATAGCAAATATTATTACACCCTTTTAAAGAGCAAACATCCCTCTCAGTCGCGTACAAAAATTCGGTCCCTAACTCACACGGACCAGTTGCATTTCTGCGCTTAGCGATGTGTGTTCTGTTCTCAGGATTTTACGGAAGAGAAAAACACTCTACGTGTGGGACACTTAGAATTTATGAATGTTATAGCAGGTGATATGTGTGTATATATATATATGTATATAAGGTTACGATTAGGCTTTACATTTTGAAGGCAATTTCTATCCATATAGTTTTGCGAAAAACTGCGTATTTCCCAAACTGGTAAAGATACCACCCTCCCATGGATTTAGCCATAAGATAAGTCCACCCCCCACTTTTGTGTCTCTCTCTCCTCTCTGGTGTCTACTCTTTGTATCCCTTAGTTTCCACTTGAGCTCTTTTAAATCCAATCACCGTAGGCTAATATAATTTCTAACGTCTCCCTCCTCCTATGGATAACCTTCTCTTTTTTTGTATCCACCACAGTTGCAGAAGAAAGGCGAAATCATTACATTCTTGTGACTATAGGTTTCAATAGGTTGAAATTCAATTATTACAGTCGGAACGTTGAAATGAACGCAGAAGGGTCAGGCTTACGGATAATATACAGTGTTCTGGGAATCTAGCAGAGGGCCCATAGCAATGAGCGCGGATACGTATAGAAGGATTATAGACAGAAGAGTGGGGAAGTGAATGGAAGTGATAAAGAGGGAGTAATTCTAAATTAAAGCCTGTGATCTTCAGTGTGACAATTAGCCTGCAATTCCTTCACATGAGATTCATCTCCATAAAGTCAAAATCTGACAAATTTTGTGACTCATTGTTTGATGAAGTGACGTCACATTGAGCATTTCGTCTGATGGTGTTTTGAAACAAAGTTCTGATTAGAATATGTGGATGGGGGAGGTGATGTGACAGGGGGTGGGGATTGTATAATAAGGAACTTAAAGAAAGGAACCATCCAACCAGAGTTACGTAGATAAAAAAAGAACGTTAGGATGGGCTGGGAATGTTGCAAGCACGAGAATGAACAGAAGTTAGCACACTATTTTGTTGGGAAAACCTAAGGGAAGGAGGCCATTCGGAACACATATATGTAGAAGGGATGATAACATTAAAATGAATCTAACAGAAATAATATGAGAGACGGGGGAATTAATTTATCTCAATCACCACAGAAACCATTCGCAGGATCGCGTTAAAACGGCAGTGTTTTTTTTTTCAAAAACGCGCTGTAATGTGCGAATATTACATAAAAATTCTAGTATTGTTATATTGACATGGCTTTATTAATTAGCACATGTAAAGAAAACGAACGCGTTTAATGACGATAAATACAAAATATACTTTAATCGTAATATCAATGTAAAGTAAATTAGTAAGCTGCAATTTATTATCGTAACTATATAACATTATTTGATTTCAGGCTTCCACCGCGACGAATATCTGAGATCTGGGATATTCCGCAGGGAAGATTGGTACCACTACATACCGCGTAATATCCCAGAAGAGTGCAGATCTTGTATAATATTAAACAGCAGAGAGATGTGGTAAGGTATAAAAGTAGCTAGTACGTGGTGGCGCAGTTGCTGGAGAGACTGCGTTACAAGCCAGAAGGTCGCGGGTTGGATTCCCAATAGTATTACTGTTTTCTTTTCATTGACATAATCCTTCCAGCCGCACTATGGACATGGAGTTGAATCAGTCCCTAACACAAATGAGTACCAGGAATATTTCCTGTGGTGTAAAGACGACCGGTGCGCAGGACTGACAACCTTACCACTTAGATGTGCCGATTGTCTTGAAATCTGGGATCCTTAACTTCCTGGAAAACCCTCAGGACCTGCCCAGGCGTGTGATTCGGTTTCTTTACCTTTATAGAAGTAGCTAGCAAGACCTATTTTAAAACTTCTAAATAACGGAACGACCTGCGTCACATAATTCTTGCGATGGGAAAATAAAATAAACAAGACATTTTAAGACACATTAAAAATTATTCTTTGGCATCGAATAATAAGATAAGTGCTATTTGTGAGCCGCGTGAAGGACGTTAATAATTTGATTACGAACACGTCCGGAAAATAACCCCTTATCCAGATAAACGATAAATCTTACCACCCTTTCGATCAGTTTTCCTGCGCGTCAACGATATAATCTCGTCATCAGATCCCTTTGCGGCCTTTATAGTCCTCTGCAGTCCTCTGAATTTTAGTGTTTCGCAAAATCTAACATCTTCGGACGATAACTCAAATGTTCATTTTTTAATCTCGTAAGTGCAGAGCCATCGCAGTTATTGGCGTTAAAATTACTGATTATAAATTTTCTATGACAATAAATTTTTTTTTTTTGGTTACTCTACAAGTCCGCGTTTATTACACGCGAAGGAATAATAATTTTGTACAACCACAGATAAAACAGCAGCCTTCTATTGCCGACATTTCGCTCAGAACATGAGCAGTAGTACATAATGTCCCTACAGTTGTACAGAATAAGCTTCCTGTTTCTCAAAATATGTTTGGAAACGATGATAAAAAAATATTTGGGCTTAAGAAAGAAAAGAGATTTGTGTCAGCAATTAACTGTGGTTGGATTTGAGAATATTATGAAATATACAGACATATGCTGTATAGATAAAACTTAGAGTTTTATAATATTAAAGAAGGTGACGCGTATAGTAATCGTTATGAGATTAACGGTAGGTTCATGGTTAATTAGAAGGTAACAAACGTGACGCCGTGTAGTTTGGCGAGCACGTAACAAATATTTAAACATAGAAGCTGCCTCTGCTTTCCACTCTGAAGACGGAGCCAGCATGTTCTTCTATTAGCATTTATCTGCAAGATAATACGATGTCACATTTCAGAGCACAGTGACTCCATTACTTACTTACTTTCTTACTTGCTGTTACTTACTTACCTACTCCAAAGAGCAGAGTATTTCTTGAGAGATTATCCGGTTGTCAGTCAGTCAAGAAATTCCTCGCATTTTATGGAACCCGTAGATTCTTTACCGCGTTCACAAGTGCCCGCCACCTGTCCCTATCCTGAGCCAACTCGATCCAGTCCATGTCTCCACATCTCACTTCCTGAAGATTCATCCTAATATTATACTTCCATCTACGCCTGGGACTTCTAAGTGGTCTCTTTCCCTCAGGTTTCCCAACCAAAGCCCTGAATTCGATTCTCCTCTACCCCACACGCGCTACATGCCCAGCCCATCTCATTCTTCTCGATTTTATCCCACGAAAAATATTGGGTGAGGAGTACAGATCATTAGGCTTATAATTTTGTAGTTTTCTCCACTCCTCTGTTACCTCGTCGCTATTGGGCCCAAATATTCTCCTCAGCACTCTATTCTCAAACACCCTCGGCCCACGTTCCTCCCTCAGTGTAGGCGACCAAGTTTCACACCCATACACAACAACAGGCAAAACCCTAGTTCTATATAGTTTTGGATAACAAACCGGAAGACAAAAGATACTCTACCGGATGATAGCAAGCATTAATTTTAATATTGCCTCCACCCATCTATGTCTAGAACAGCCAAATAATCCCTTGTTTTTAGGAATTCCTACTAAACATTGTATTCAATCGTCGCCGTTCCTTTTTGTGTATGTTTAGCTGCTGACATAATCTACACGGGCGGTCACATTCTCTGCTCAACTGGAGATGGACAAAAGATCGTTCACAGAAGGGAATTTTGTTGGAGACTGTACTCAAGCAAACGCGTGCCCCATCTCATCCATCACGGATTATTTTTAAACGTGTTCTTTTCGCCAGCTCGTGTCTTAACGGGCTAATTTTCCCAGGCATTATTGCACTTGTCGACTTAACAAATTTCACTGCTACATCAAAACGTCCCCTGTTTTTTATTTACTCCAGCTCCTAAATATACTACAAATGTTCCTGATTCGGTAATTACTATACGGTTTTTTTATTTATTTAAGATATCACAGCTATATCGTCGGAATAACGCAACGGGTTTTAAAGGACGAGGAATCGAGTCTACTGGGATGCGACGTTTTGTCTGGTTAACTAAAACGCGACGTTTCGAAACATCCTGCCATCATCATAAATAGCCCACGAACTAAGGGACTGATAACCCAGGAATATGGTGACATGATCCACCGAAACGTCCGAACAACTCACCTAAAGAAACAGCAGCATATCACCGAAGAGCGGAGTGATTATCAACGTTGCTGAGTAAACTTCAAATGTCGAATAGATCTTAAAATTTACAACTTGAAACTTATTTTTCTTTTACAACCAATTTCCTTTTTCTTGGACGCTTTCGCAAAATCCCGAAAATGGACTATCACCTTCGTCATGTCTGTCCGTCCGTATGGAACAACTTGGCTCTCACTGGAAGGATTTTTACGAAATTTTATATTAGAATATTTGCTAATATCTGTAGAGAAATTTCAAGTTCCATCAAAAACTGACAGGAACATCGTGTACTTTGCATGAGACCAATATAAGTCTCTGATCAAATCTCGCTCAACTCCTCTTCGAATGAGAACTGTTTCGGACAAAATTTGCAGAGAATATCAAAACACGCATTTTATGTTCAATAACCTTTTTTTTTTTCGAAAAATATTGCCGTTATGAGATGTTGTGGAGAAATATTGTACAGCCAGACAGGCCACAGATGAAAATATAATACGGCTCACGCTCTTTGCATCACGGATAAAGAAAGCAGCAGACAATCAGAATATGTAGTACGTATTGCTTATTGCTTTTCCACAGAAACTGTTTACACGATCGCTCCTCAATGTTACGTTATACTTATATTGTCTGTCTTTAAACCTCTGGCGGGTTTGTGCCACCAGCTTGTATTCTTTCCCAACCAATTTTCTTCTTTTATTTTGTCCCGTCTTTTATAATACAACTAAAAGTATACATTTCGGAATCTGACTCTACCCTCATCCTGAAGTCCATCTTCACCGGATGGACCACTTAAAAATAACACCTGTCACAATAACTGGGTCAGAATTAATTTGACTGAGGTCAGATCTCATATTCTCGAAAAACACTAGCCCTATGATCTCACGCATACTTACTGCGCACCATATGTCGATGTTAAGGCCATGTGCAGGGAACTAATGAATTGTACGGGGACTTTCATGACATAAATACGTGTATTTCGTCTGTCTAATTTCGCACTTAATAGTAAACCCTGATTCATCCGAAAAAAAGTTTACAAGTTTTCATACCACATTTTTGCTCATATACCACAGTCATTAGATTCTTGCACAGTGCTCTACTTTTGTTTGACATGGCACTGTTTTAGGGGTAGGTTCTTTACAGAAGTTTTGTAATTTCTTCCATGACTATTAATTTCCTTTGCCAATGGACATTTTTCATTCAAATGAAATAGAGTTGAGACTAATTGCAGAAATCAAAGGTGACTAATAAATAAGTGTCCGAGCCAGCTGCATTGCTCTCAGCGACAAAAAAAAAACAAGCGCAATATTTGCAAACGGTCCCTCACAGACCGGACTCGTATTTCCCTACACTCGGAAGGATGATATTTGTCAGTTCTATTCATTCCTTCCAATGCCTCCGCAATCATTCGTTTGTACCATTATCTGCACGTAACATGAATTACAAGTTTTATATAAGTTTATACACTACCGCATGTTTCGGCGATTTAAACATCACCTTCAGGAATATTTAGGTGTTAATAAATACAAACATCTCATATGTACAATATTAAAGAGTTACAATTGTAAAATGTATAAAATATCAGCCATAAAATCCAAAAACACTCTAATAACCACATTACATCGAAAATATTGGATTCATATTCCATGTATCCCGGGTTTAACACTCAGTCAGGACTCGGCAACTGTCTTAAGCAGTGGACTTCCTGTTCCTTTAGTTAAATATGTAGATGGACCACTAAAATAAGCGGTAGCCTAAAGCGTCCTTTTAACCCCCATCCAATCCTTGAAGCGGAAACTCTAAGCTTAAGAGACTGTAGGTTTTATAAGATCTACTCAGTTTACCTCTCCTCCCTGTTTCAACTTCAGAAAGAGGTGACCAATTTCGACGAAACTTCGTATGAACGTTATGCCGTTGGAGACCACCCACAACCCCTCCCCTCCCAAAACAAATCTTACCTTCAGACGGTAAGTAATGACAATATGGCGGAAATGCCAAATTACGAGGAGAAAGGTGCAAGATTTTCGTACTTATGACACTATTTCCAGGTGACTGGAATTCAAAAATTTCAGCGGCAATTCAAAAATTCGTCGGCTTGAGATGTGATGTTGGCAAATAAGGTACTGCTGGGGCCAGAAATGTAAATAATGGTGCAGAAATACTTCACACATATACATACCTGAACAATGTACATGAAAAATCAAGAATTTCAAACATGGCGACGCCGAAATTCGACCTTATAGTCCACAAATATTTCATACGCCTAGCACAGAACTTACATTTACGTTAACAGAATAGCCACAGCATTTCGTGACAAAAAAGAAACCTAACAGTAGCATATCTGTAAATTCCAACACACTTTCAATGAGTCAGTACGTGTCCTGTTTTCTGTTCGGAATTCCATTTTTCGGATTCATAACTCCAGTCGCCGTACGATACATAAACCACGCGACTTAGAAAGAGTCATGCAATAATCCAATATTCAGGCATACGACATTATACTCCTACCTGTTATTTTACTATGACACAACAGTCCCCAGTGGGCCAAGGCCTCCTCATTGTTGAGGATTTATGATCACACTCAGACACACCACACTCGGTAGGACTCCTCTGGGCGATTGATAGGCCCGACTCCGAGAACTCTACCTAACAACACACAAAGCTCACGAGACAGAAATCCATGTCCCCGGCGGGATTCGAACCCACAATCCCAGCAAGTGAGCGACCGCAGACTCGTGTCTTTGACCGCGACAGGTTCAATATTTCAACGCCAGACTTTTGTACCTGCTATCATATATTCAACTGTGAATACCGTATGAAGGAGCTGCTAGGTCAATTCCATACCGATATGCCACGTCAAAACACCTGCTGTAATCCGGAAAGGAAAAATTCACTTTATAAGTTTACTTATATATGTATCAGATATCGGGAGCTCACACTAGTCTACTCGAATTACGTCACTGTAGAGGTCACAACTTAACATCACGTGAACAAAAGATATAAAACACCCCTGGGTTGTGAGGCGTGAGCGTGCTGCAGAGGTAACCGTGAAAAATATTGCCTACTGCATATTCAGAACTCAGTTCCATTTGTATTCTCTTTGGATATGTTAAAAAACTGCCAAGAAAACCCCCTAAAGCGTCATGGGGTTTTAAATCCATCAGTTACGAAAATGAATTGCTCGTACGCAGATATGACGTAACACAGTAACTTCTATCAGTGTTAAATTGACAATCCAACACAACTTCAGAGAGCACAAAAATATGACCGACCATACTTCCTGGCAGAACTAGTGGTACTTCGATGCAAACAGGCACTGTCACACTTAAAATTCAACCGTGTTCAGAGCTTATACAGCTTATACGGTTTATACAGTATATACGGTTTACACAGTTCCTCCTAACAAATAGCTGGAGGCTCTTTCGCTCCTTTACAATTCGTTACCTTCCCTTAATTTGGCATTCGAAGCTACATCGTGTGAGATATTGAGGGTGGCGTTAGAAAAAAAATGGATCTTCTTATTACTTTGCCTGAATATACATCAACATTTGGAGAAGAAGATTTACCTGAACTCTATTTAAAGACTCAGCCCGTACCGCGCAGTAAACACACTCCGTCTTGGGTATAAAAAGCAGTCAGTTCATGTTGTACAGGTAAATAATCGTTGTTTGTTCTCAGATCCATACGAAACACGTAAATATAGTGACTGGGCGGAACGTTGAATTGTTAAATGTTAAACCTGATTGTATGTGTATTAACCGTTAGGCTTTAAACTGTAGGTGTCCAACCCGCGGCCGGCCAGTTTTCATTACTTGAAACGCGGCCAAAATTGTAAACTGTGTAAGTACTATACAATTTTTACAATAATTAAGCAATTAGGTATACCACAGACGGCCCGCGAACCAATCCACAATAACGGGTGTGGCCATTTGCTACAAAAATGTTGGAAAGAGTAAGGTAAAGACATAGTGATTATTAAAGGCAAGGCAGGCAATGTAACAGTGAGGAGCGTTAGTGTAACATTTGTTGATTTGAAAAGCAATAAGTGATATATATTCTGAGGGTGTGTATTTGTAGACTTATGCATCCAGTACGCAAGGCGCATGCGCCATATCGTCTGTGGCCTGCCACGCTCTATACAATTTTTCCGGATCACTTCATATACGGCTAGATTAAAAAAAAAATCATTGAACAGAAAATATGTGTTTCGAATTTCTCTACAACTTTTGTCCGAAACATTTCTCATTCTAAGAAGAAATGAGCGAGATGTAATCGAAAATGTATATTTTGGTTTTCATATAAAGTACCATTTATTCTAGTCCAATGTTAATGAAACTTGAATTTTCTCGACAGATTTTCGAAAAATAATCAAATATTAAATGTCGTGAAAATCCGTCCAGTGGGAGCCGAGTTGTTAATGCGGACAGACGGACAGACATGACGAAGCTAATAGTCGCTTTTCATAATTTTGCCAACGCGCCTAAAAAAAGTATAAAAATTGAAATTGTTTACGCTTAATTAAACATCACGCCTTAAAGGAAAATGGGAGAGTATCGCGATGTCTATACGCATTCTTTCCCTCGTCACCAGATAGAGGTGACGGGTCATCCTCACACAACGGCAACATTACCTACCGAGGAAGAAGTCTGAGGTATACACCTAGTAGGAGACAGTGTGGGCATCACAAGCGATTTGGTCACTTTGGAGGATAAACAATACTCCTTTGCTTCTGAAGGGAAACGAAAGCCGTTTTCTGGATCTTCCATCTGGTGTCCTAATCACTACACTCACTATTAGAACTGCGAGAACAGTAAATACTTCTCTGTCTGTTACGGTTTTGCGATGATGGTAGTACTGGCTGCAATGTAGCACTAGGCCAGACGGCGTACCCAAGCAGAAGCGGGTCTGTTCTTTCACTCAGTTGACGTGTAACTTCGTTTAGCTGATAATTGCTTAACACGATTAGAACGGCTACCAGCAATGGTCCATGTTGTGCGACTTGATGAGCTGAGGGCCATGTAATGATGGGCGGGAGGGAAGGAGGTCAGGAAAAAACTGCCATTGAGCCTTAAACACTCTGGACACAGAGAGGAAGAGAAAACAAAAAGAAGAATAAATAGAGAAAGGCGTCGAAAAGTGAAGCTATAAGAATGAAAGGATGGTTGTAACAGCGTGAGAGTTGAAGCATTATTTACTTCGCCCACATGTAGGAAACAAGTTTCACTGTTCGTGAAAATCACGCTAGATGGCTCTGATTTCGCCAAATATGAGGCAGCCGAGTAGTACCTCCGTGTCGATCGGCACTGCAGCTTCTTTCTTCCCCGACGAAAGATTTATCTATCCGCACCAGCGCTTCTTTTACCAAGCTGTGGAAATAAGAGCTTCAGATAATATTTCCTACCAAAAAAATTGTACCTGTTTCTCATTGGATGAATTACCAATAAGATACACCGGCGTAAAGCGCCTACTTCGGTATGCATGTTATTTTTAATAATCCTTTCGAAATACAAGGAATTAGAGCAACAAAAGTAATTGCGACATTTAGAAATATAAGACAAAAAAATAGAATAACCGGGAGGATTAGGGCGAAGCCTCGTTAAAACTTAACTATTCCCATCTTTTCTCTCCGCTAATTATGTTCCCTTCGCTGTCTCTTCTTTTTTATGTATATTCTCTGACTTTAATGTTAATTATTTTCTCCCTCTGTGTCTTTCTCGTAGTTCGACTGGGTTTCCAATTCCCCTTTCCCGGCTTTGTTCCACGGCCCCCCCCCCCCACCCAAGACGTTACCCTGCTGCATACCACACTGCAGAAGATAAGTAAACAGCAGGTCATGACTCTGCTGTCCATAAGTTGCAATGATGTAAGGTTCTGTCTTTTATTCAGCCACAGAGATCACTCTCAAGGAAAGAAATAAGGTCCATAAAGAACGGCTTATTAAGAAGATACTGACATACGATCAGCTGCGACTGTATACCAATCCACCTGTAAGCTATCAGTTAATAACTTTCGTGGTTTATCTACCTAATAACCTCTTTTATTCATCCCTCTAAAGAATAAGAGGCAATGTGCGTATAACGTAACATGGAGGCAGACTCGTGTAACCATTGTTGCAATTGAAAAAAAAACAATGCGTTTTGTCTATGTTGATGAGCTGCAGGTTACAGTCAACAATACATAAGAAATGAGCGTTTCACTAAGATGCTTCTATGGTAATTTATGGCGCCAGCAACAACTTACTTATGTCTTGGTACATTTTGTTAACTGCAATTGGGTTGACAACTGGTGGCAGTAGAACAGTACACATTTACACACAAACGATACACAGAAAAACACGAATGAAAACAGAATACACAGAACAGAACATACATAATAATCATACATAAACGTAACAATAAAAATACATAATTTATAAAATTATACAGAAGCATACAAAACATACAACCATATATACAATGATAAAAAATGGAACCCAAAAAACATGAAAGAATGTGATAAACGAAAAAGCCATATAAACAGCAAACTTCATATGATCTGTATATCTTCTGATAATAGTAGACGCCCTGTTGCTAAGACCTTCGCTACACTTTACTCCACTTCACTACACTTGTTGACACTACACTTCCTCTCATTTAAACTTCACCCAACTACACTTCACTCCACTTCACTACAGTTGTTGACACTATACTTACTCTCGTTTAAACTTCACCCAACTACACTTCACTCCATTTCACTACACTTGTTGACATTACATTTCCTCTCATTTAAACTTAACCCAACTACACTTCACTCCACTTCACTACACTTGTTGACACTACACTTCCTCTCATTTAAACTTCACCCAACTACACTTCACTCCTCTTCACTACACTTGTTGACACTACATTTCCTCTCATTTAATCTTCACCTAACTACACTTCACTCCACTTCACTACACTTGTTGACACTACA
>Ga0136643_10003989_pt1 | contig 20128 bp, 10 predicted proteins | sample TergutLab28metaG_FD_96883 | JGI IMG/M metagenome (GOLD analysis project Ga0136643, IMG submission 96883) | Labiotermes labralis P1 segment gut microbial communities from Petit-Saut dam, French Guiana - Lab288 P1 (version 3) (version 3) | ecosystem: Host-associated > Arthropoda: Insects >...
ATGGCGCATGAATATTCAGCAGTATGGAAGTACTGATTCTTCCAACTCCCGTGCAAGCAACTAACTGTCACACAGGCACAATTAACACTGCATTCCACTCTCAAGGTCATTAGAGCTGTAGCGTAACACATCAGCTGTGCAGGTTGCAGTATTTGGAACCGCAAGAAGCCCCCACTTTTCTCTGGCCATTATCTCCGGAACTGTTCAACTTTGAATATAGGTGTTTTGGGTTATATCGGTATACTTTAACATAAGGAACACTCTCCCGAAGTCTGGCACATTCCTCCTGGGACACCCTGTGTATGTTGGTATTTTAGCATTTAGGGAAGTAGTAGATCTAGAGTTAAAACATGAATGATTAGACATGATCTTTACATTATGCTCATTTTATTGATTTTGTGCTACCATAAAGGTAAATTAAAGATTTCCCTGTCCACGCTGTGAAGGCATAAATAGAGAGTAGAGGTATAGCTCCCATTTCTTAATCTTGGTCTTAGATGGAGTTGAGTGGTTAACTTTATGCCCAAGCCACTTTACTGCCAGAAAGAACCCCAGTAACCACTGTATAAGAGGCTGGGTGGGCCTCAGAGCTCGTTGGACATTTTTGAAAAGAGAAGAAGCCCTTGCCCATACCAGGATGTGAACCCCGGACTGTCCAGCATGTAGTTTCGTCACTACACTGACTGTGCTACCCTGGCTCCCACTTTGCTAAGAGTAAATAAAAATGAATAGTAAACAGACACACAATGAGGTACATGTTTAAGCACATTAGTGCTCTTCCTTCTTGCTGTAATTGTGTAATAAGCAGTTCCTTATGCTTTGTTAGAGGTCAGTGGCTGATTTGGCCCAGCAGCTGGCATCAGAAAAGTCAAAGGTGAAAGAACTGGAAAATCACTTAGAGACACAACGAGACATTACTAGAGGACTTCAGGAGCAGATATCTTTGTTGGAGCAGCGAATACAGTCTGAAGAAGCACGATCCAAGGAAATCAAGGTTTGTCATGTGATTATTGTTTTGTTTCATTTTGTTCAATACAACACATGCACTTGATGAGTGTACAGAAACTACTACAGGAAACTGGATGTTGTATGATGGTTTGCCTTCTTTGAATCTATGTAATAATGGAAAAGTGTATCATTTAGGAACAACTCAATGCATCAAGGGCAAGGCTGATGGAAGCTGAAGCCCTTGCACTTGAACGTGAAGCAACAGTTTCTGAACTTAAGTCACAAATCGAACTACACAAGGATAAAAGTGAAAATCTTGTCCTACAGCTGTCAGAACTTGCAGCTGAGAAACAGAGGGTAGTTGAAAGTGGATGGAATCAACAGAATAGTCTCAACAGACAGGTATTTCGTAAAAGTTATAAACTTCCTTGATGTATGTAAAAGATATATTGTGTAAGCCTCCATTGTAATTTAGTAATAAAATTCGTGTCCCTTCTCTGTCACCATAATATTTGTATTTCTTCCTCGTGGTTGCTGTCAACTGTCCTTGTACCTGTTATGCTTTTGTGGTGTCTTACATGGTCAAAGAAGTAGTTTTGAAACAACAAGAATCATAAATAGTGTTGAATTTGTTGTGAATGTTATAACTGGTCAGGATAGAAGATATTTTTATTAGTGGTGGTTTAGGAACAGTATAATGCATTAACTTCTAGAGTGAAGTTTTGATCTCATTGGATATTACATGTGTAGGTTATGAGGACTAAAGTGCCCCAGAGTAGGATCAGACGGTGAGTTTTATGGTTACAGTGATGAATGCTGAGTATCATAGCAGTGGCATGTTTTTTGTTCCACTAGACTTATACCAAACTGTTTGTCAGTCACTCTCAGTACGATTTATTAATTTCATAAAATGGAATGTTTACATAAAGGCCAATAATTTTAAGTATGGAAAGTGACAGGTTGTCACCACTACCTGTACTTTTCTGAGTTATTTGTGTAGTGGTCGCATTATACCTGTCATGAACAAGCAGTTTTCTGCCACTGAATGGATATGTAAAACTAGGAAGAACTGTTGTTGACTTACGAGGCTGACGGCCACTAAAAGAGGTAGTCATAGAATGTCTATATGTGTCTTCTGGCAGTGGAAAACTAGCATGAGAAGTGGACATATGTAAGAAATTATATATTTTTTGTTATGGTGACTGATTGTTGAGACACAGTTACACAAATTTTTAAACATGCAGTTTTCATTCTTGAAAGAAGCCAAGACTGAACTTGTATTCTCATGTATTTCTAGTTAGCAAGTTTCAGTTGTTATTAATTTCAGAATGAAGATTCAAGGCTTCTCGATTCATTGTGGATGTTCTGTGCGTATAATTTATAGTACATTACATAAACAGCTTTATTGTGCTCTTGCTGAAGTTGCCTTTTTCCCAGGTACATGTGCTGGAGGAACATGTGTCCAAATTAAAAGAAAGCTTAGCAGAGCGTGAAGCAGAGCTTAGAGACCTGAGGACTGAATTTGAAAATTACAAGGTCAGAGCACAGAGCGTGCTTCGACAGAAAGCTCGTCCTGATGATGGATCATCAGGTTTCAGTCGAGAGGATCACATAGAGGAAGTAGCACAGTTGAAGCTGACGGCTGAAATTCTGAGAAATAAACTGGAAGATGTGAGGTAAATATGAAGCTTATTTAATTCTTTGCCTACACATTTCATTGATCCCAATATTGGCGGGTGACTGATTTTAACACTGTACTGACTTGAAAACTTCAGCAACCTCTCTGTGTAAATGGCTGTTCCTGAACTTAGTGCTCAAGAGTGACTGCGTCTTCTTCCTGTATGTAGTAATAAAGTTGAGAATTGTAGTTTCTGAGTCTTAGATAAATCCTGTGATATGTATTGACGGGGATTTAAAAGAAATTGAAAATATGGTAGTTAAATATGATGGTCCCCAGGGTGGGAAAAAAACTTTTACAATTTTCTGGTGTCTTCTTATGGTGTTTGCTGCCTATTTCATGTGCAACATTAACATCTTCCTTAAAATCTCCTTGGGCTTACAGCTGAATCGGATAGTTTATTGTATGTCTTCTCTTAGAGAGACTGTTTCAGTCATAATTTTACTGTGTGCATGCAGTGTTATAGGTTTTGCAAAAGGTTGGGGATGCATTGTCATCTGAAGCATGAGTACATGTCACCGCCATTTATACTGCTATCTTCTGGTCCCATTTTCAGCTGTTACCAGTAATTATGTTCCTGCATAACACACTCATATAGTTGGTCATTAACAATGTACTATTATGTGTGTAGATGTCTGTGATGATGAAATTGTACTTAGATGTACTTGAAGTTTTTCACAAATTATTTTAAAACATCACACCTGACTGTCTTTACAAAATTGGCACTAAAATATTTGAATGGTATTCACCTACCTTGTCAGTAGCACATTACTAATATGTTGGAGACACATTCTGTCTCCAACATTAAGATTGATGTGGAGATTAACCAGGAGTTGACACACACACACACACACACACACACACAGTAGAGTTCCTTTAACTTGGCACCCATGGGATTGAATACGTGCTGGATTATCAAATATTCCACACATCAATCAGTACCTTTACTGACCTAAGTTCTTAGGATTCAATTTTTGTTACTGGTATTATATTTGGGCTGAAAAAGTAATCAGAGGAGTATTCCATTTGAATCTCTTCTTTAGTTGATGGTTCCATGCTGTCAGGGTTCCCTTTTATTTTTTTCTGAGGAATTGTCAGTGTAACCTGCTTCCTCTTATCAGTATCATGTTGTTTATTTTTCTTGTGATCTCTTAGCAGTTGACAGCGTAGTTAAATAAAACACTTAAAAATATATGTATCAGTGACTGGTTCATGCTTTCTATAAATGATCTTAAAAGTGGATGGTTCAGAAGTGCGCTTTCTTTCCCACACTAAGTGAAAAATAACCTGCCATTTTGTCCAGAATATGTGATGGTGTGTATTCAGATTTGGAAATATTGTGTTGGAATTAAGTCAGTAAGTGAAGTATCTGAAGTACACTGACCTACTTATTTTGGAGCTATTAATAAACTGCATTCAACTTATCTAACACTTCTTAGTGCATAGAAAGTTGGTTAGGTAAGTTGAATTTTGCATTGTGCACAGTACGTACAATAATAATAAACTGCAATTTTTAGGTTCATATCAATGTATTTCAGTTCCAAGTTACAAACCCTTGCAGTAGAAAACAGTGCAGTTCAAGAAGACCGAGCAAGAGTTTTACAAAGGTGTCAGGAATTGATGGATACAGTACAGGATCTTAGACATCAGAACTCACAGTTCCATACCCAGCTTCAAGAAACCACAGTGGAGCATCGTGAAGCCTTGAGGAGCCAGAAACTGCAAGCTGAAACTTTAAACCAGTGCTACAGGGTAATCTGGATCAAATGAAAATTTTATCTCTAAAGAGTTCTTAATAATCATAAGTTTTGGTTAAAACTAGGTGAAGTAAAACTAGTTCACAATTTCAGACTAACACATATGCACAATTACAGTATTCACTAATAATGACATTCTGTACATCAAGTGATACCTGCCCATGTTATTCATCTGCCCAGGGTCCCCACATTGTTCTTCTGTTATCCTTTTGTGTACTGGCATTATTTAATATGCATAATGATTGTGTTATGGGCCGGGTAGTGTAGTCGGTATAGCGACTGGCTATGGGCTGGACGGTCCAAGGATTGAATCCCGGTGGGGGCGAAATTTTCTGCACCTGTCCAGGCTTGCCCTGGGGCCCACCCAGCCTCCTGTACAATGGGTACCGGGTCTTTCCTGGGGGTAAAGAGCGGCCGGGGCGTGATCCTGTCCCCTCACCCCCTTCTAGTGCCGTGGTCAAGATAGAATAGAGCTATATCTCTACTCCCCATATGGGCCATACGGCCTGTACAGAGCCTCAGTGCTTGTTCAAGGGTGCACTTTACCTTTTTACCTTATTATGATTGTGTGAGTCATAAGAGGATATATGTACATTCATTGATAACATCTTTTCTTTTGTACTGTATGTTGTAGTAATTGTTTCTGCTTTGTGGTAGTAGGTGCCTGTGTCTATACAGAATATATGAACACATTTAAGAGTATGTATGTGTATTTAGATTTGTATCTTTTACCTCGGTTGGTCATTTTTGCACTCTGATATTTGGCTCACATACATGCCTTACGCAGTATTATCAACTTTTATTTGGATTAGTGTTACATGCACTTGTGGTATATGCACATTCTTCATGTTTGTGTGTTGTAATCAGTTGTTTTCTTGATTGATCTATTGTTATTCTGTGGGTTCATCTGTTACCTACAGCATGAAGTTTTAAGAGTTCCATGCCTTTGTACTCCATATCATGTACATGAAAGTAATTAATACTAATCAATTGAAGGATAATAAAGAGAACTGTAAGAAAAGCTTATGTGTTAGTTGGAATATTGGTAAATAGCTGACACTTGAAAATCAGTTGAAGCCAAAGTATGTGGTGATTACTGAATTATTTGTGTGTTTACTGAAGGTATATAACAGAAGCTAATGCAGATCACCCATCAGTTCTGTTCTAAAGATACACACTATCCCTTATAGTATATAATATATAATGACTAAGCTGTCCCAACTCTTTAAATTAGATGTAAAACAAAAATAATATTAACACTGAATGATAAAATTATACCTAGCAGTCAAAGAGCATGACTTATAAAGTAGATCCCCATACGATGTCTTAAGCAGATACCACAAGATTCTACTGTTGAAATCTTACCTCTCAAAAGTATGACATAATGGGAAATGACATGACAAATGACAGTCATATCTGTGACATTTAACCATGAGATGGAGGCTGTCATGGCACTGTACATATAGGTGTGTACGGATGTGCAGAATGAGACAAAACAGTTAAAGATCACCACTCTCTTCACTGTGTTTTCTGTTTTCTCCCAGATTGTTCACTTGGTTGTACGATCAGCCTGATGACTTTCAGCCAGGACAACCAGTGTCATTCTAATACACACATTCACAAATTTTTTGGTGTTTATTAAATTTTAATTTATATATTTTCATGTTTTGTTTATCTTTGGTTCCCATTACCCCACTTTTCCCCACAAGGTGTTAACTTCATTGTGGTTTTAACATTTACAGTATTACACCTGCTGTGCAGGGAAATAATGGTTGTCTATTGTGAGAATCATATGGAACAGATAAATACACTTTGTTAAAAAGCTTGGCTTTACTGTGAACCTGGCTGTACATACAGTGACTACTAGATACAAAGTTTAAAGTACAATTTTTGTGTATTATTGTCACTTAAGAATGAGACAGCATGTAAGGATCTTAGCTGTCATTACCTGGAGGAGGGACTATTGCTTGCCAAGGCTCATGATACAAGTAACCATCATGTATTTACTGTCAAATTGACATTGAATCTGTTTGCATTGTTGTGCTAGGTGTAACAAGATTTGGTAATCACTTGATACCTGGCCCCTAAATATTTAGGCTGGCTTGTAAAGTAATATTGAATTGTTTGCCCCTGCACTGGAGATGTAATTTTTTCACTGTACTCAGAAGCATGTCTCCCTATGATATCAACTTGGCTTTAAATGTTAAGGTAGTTCTCATTTTATGCCATACTTATTGTTCTGCAGCAACAGTTAGAAGAACTTGAAGAGAAGTTACAGAAGGAGACCTCATTCTTGAAGAAGCAGCTTCAGGACGCAGAGGAACGGCTGCATGGTACTCACCAACACACTTCAGGTGTAAGTGAGGTGGTTGGCCATATTGTTCAAGCAGATGAGTCAGGCATGATGTTGAGAACTCCCTCCAAACATAATCCCAGCCCTCACTGGAACAGTGGCACAGTAGGATTCATTCCTGTCACATCAGCAGCCTTAATGGGCCAGCAAGACTCTGACAACAAGCTTGAAATAGCATTACTGGAAAGAGAAGAAGGAGAGGTAATTCAGCTTTTGGCTCTCTTGTGTTAGAACTGTTATGTGTCATACAGTATGATCATGGCCATTCCATATCTCCTCTAACCCAAGTACATGAAAATCCATGTACAGTTACAGGCCATTGAGGTGGCAGTGTACATGGATCAGCTGGCTAAATGTTGCATTTAGTCAATACTGATACCATTAATTTGGAGTTAAAATATGGTCACCAGCCACATAGTATACTAGGAGATATAAAATTTTCCATTCTGGATAGTGAAGGTTAATTTAATCTATCTCCCTCTTGGTCTTCCAATTTACCATGTTTTAACAGGTTTCTCTAAGCTGGGTGCCTAAGCTGTTACAATCTGAGTTTGAGATGAGGCATCCCATTGTGTTGTGTATGATGATAAATGGTAGTTTACACTGTCAAAACAACTTTATTAATGTTGATATTAATTGGTCATATTATTCCATGACTGCATGTTTTGACCATGTTATGGTCATCCCCTACCATTCATATACAATTTTAATATGTGTACAGTTATATACAAATTATACAATTATAATAAGTATACAATTCATACTAATGGTTGGCCTGAGGATGGCTGGTTCACCATTTCCTCTTCCTATCATCTCTGCCATACAGACAAGTAAGCAGTCATGATTTTGTGCCTTTTATTCCCTATTATTTTAGGAAACAGATAAGAGGATAAAATAGTCTGAATTGAATGGTGATATGCTTGTTTGATGTTTATTGTTCTCTGCATTTCTTCATGAATTTTGTGTTTATATTCATTATTGTCATTTCAAACTGTTTGAGACCTGTCATAATTTCTTAGCATTTGTTAGCAACTTTACAACAAATTCATATTTGCTTTTTTATTATTGGAAAACAGGAACAGGTACTTAACTTTGTATGAAGTTGTGTGAATTTCTGAGATGCTCTTTATGAAATTTAAATATGTTTTCCTAATGGAGTAACACAGTAAGCATGATCTGATATATTCCATTCAGTTTTGGCTCTCATAATGCTCCTTGACTGTTCTAATGGCCTATTCTGTAGTTAAATAAAATTGCATTATCTCCTTATTTCAAACCTTTCTGACTAGGGAATGTATCCCTCAAGTATTTACCTACATCAGTTTGCAATGGCTTTTCTTTATATTCATGTTGATTGACCTAATTTCATGTAAGTCCTAATTCAGTTAGAATTTTGTGCAGTATTTGCTTTTGTATCATTTACTTTTTCGTCTCTCTGTAAAAACTGATGTAACCCTTTTCTGTAGATCCACTTTGGCATATTTGCAACAAAAAGTTGCAAAACATTGCCGTTTCTTTCTTACTACATGTAGCTAGCTACTTGAGAACTGAAGAATAGATTTTCATGAAATTTTATATTGGGCAGTTTTAGTAAAATTAGTGGGCCCATTTCATATGAAGTTGAAATTGTAGAAAAGTAACAGGCATTTAACTTAATACCTACATGCTTATCTGGTAATATTTCGCTTGTAAATCACATGTAACTTGCTAAATATTTATTGGAACAGCAAATGTTCCAAATAAAAATTGTGAAAAATGAAGCATGCATTTTATGTTTATTGCACTTTTTATATAAGTGATATGGTTTTTGAGCTGTGTTATCTCAAGTTGTAAACTCAGATTGTTTTTGATAGATTTTGTACTGGAGGTCCATACTCACCCAGCCAGCTGGTTTTATGCTATTCATACAAGATCACTGAAAGTTGGCATTTGTGAATTGAGAGTCCCATCTTTTTTTTATGTTAAAATTCAAACTTATGATGCTGCATAGTTTCATCTGTGCATGGGGTTCATTTTTCTAGAAAAATGTTTTGATAAAATTCACATTATGGCAGTACTACAGTAATGTTTATGTGTTTGTAAATAGGTATCCACAACAATAGATCTTTTTTTGTGGTGGTGTTATTATTTTTTTAGGAAGATCACAGTATAAATTTTCAGTTCTTTTTGGGAGGGGAGGTGGTTAGGGAGGTGTGCTGCCTTATGTCAGTTTGTGTAGAATCAGTTTGCCACTGTTTCAAAAGACATTTCAGTTTCATCAAATTTTTTTTTACTTCAGTATATCATCTGTTACTTACACAGGGTTCAGAGAGTGTGGACTCAACTTCTCCACATGTGGCACCTTCACAGGAGCATACAACAGAATTGATTCCACTGGACAAACTTCTGTCATCTCCATCTGATGATGATAACAATGGTAAATTATAAACATTTTTATTATTTCAGGGAAACTAATCTAATCATCACTTCACCAAATTCTTGCTCTGTGCCTGGCTTCACTGAATTTCATGATACTGTTTAAGCTGGAACAACATGCAGTTTTCTCAGCTAGAATTTGCAACACTTCCCAAGGAATATTTGAGTCTTGTAGAATATTTATCGACACTAACAGTCATTCACATTCAAAGCAAGTAAGACATCTGGAGCAACATAAGTCTCTGTAACACAACAGGTAGTTAGGTGGGGAGGGCAACCACTCACCACACTGTCCAAATATCCTAGCTTCTATACAGACCTCAAACAAGTCGTCTCAGGTCTTGAACCACTGGCGATCTTGCACACTAATGAATGTTAGTGGTTTATTAATTTTGAATGTTCTTTGTAACAGGACCACTAGATCACTATACTTTACAGTTTATACTTTGGTTTTATTGCTATAAAAGTGGCTATCTGACATTTTTCATATATAAGTGTAATGGTGAGAGGGTTTAAAGTCACTGGTAGTCCTTTTTACAAAAATAAACAAACAATTGTAACTAATCAAGAAAACTTTCTTTTTAAACACTGATAGTTTTTTAAAGCAGCCCTGACATGTTTGGCTTACTACTATTACTACTACTCCTGCCACCACCACCACCAATAACACCACTACTACCACTACTATTACCACTGCCACCACCACCACTACTACTACTACTACTACTACTACTACTACTGCTATTACAAAAGCAGAACCAAACTAAAGGTACAGCTCACAACAGTGGTATTAAAATCAGGCAGTCAGAATTACCAAAAGGCTAGTACATTGTTTCAGAAAATTAAGTAATAACAATCTCATGATGTACAACATTTTGGTTGCACAGTACAAGCCATTACTGAAGATGATGGTCTTACTTTAATATGCTGCATTTATGTTTTTGGAGATGACTAAGCCATATATTGTCAGATAAAGTGACATCATGTACCTCAGGGATTGTAAAGTGGTAGGTTTTAACGTAGGTCTTCTTTCAATACAGTGAACACACAGAACAGTGGAAGTTCAAATAATTATAAAGAACATACTTAAACTAAAACCTGTGTGAACTCAGTGCAACCATTTGTTACATAAACTCTGATTTTTCTGGCTGCAGTGACAAAACTAAGGTTGGTAGAAACATGAAGGGTAAACTTCACCTACTACTGAGCACACTGTACTCAACATGAGGACTTGCTGGGCATAACTTGCAGACCCCCATTTGATAAATCGTGTGTTATGTCATTATACATTCATTTGAAACAGAGCTGGCTGTGTAGGGAGGTTTGTATTTGTAACATTCAGAATGCAGAGGGGATTTACTTTATAGGTTAGTATTTTGTAAAACTCAAAATGGTGATAGTCATTGAATAAGTGCTTTACTTCACATTGTATGTACTTATTTTGTTAATTTAGTTTCAACATTTGGTACTTCCCCAGGTGTAATGCTTTGTCAGACAAAAGAACAATTGGTAGTATCAGAATGTCGTATTCGACATTTAACTGGGCTTCTGACTGAAGCAGAACGAGATTTGGCTAAACTTACTCAACAGAATCAGGTGCTAAAGGAAGAAATCCGTCGGCAGCAGCGAAGTGTTGAAAGGGAACAACACGCGCAGAATTTTGAGTACCTCAAAAATGTTGTATTAAAGGTGAGTGACTCAAAGAATGTGGCAGTATAGCAGACATATGGAAAACTTTCTAAAGTAATTAAAATACTGTGCTACACAGAAAAGTGAATTATGAATGTTACGATGTTGATTTATATAGTGCCTGCTGACCTTAGAGTGCAAATTTTATCAGTGCAAGAAAGGTAGGTTTCACAAGTTCTTCCCAAAACTTCAGTCTGTCTGCACTCATCTGTGCATGAGTAACTAAATAAATATTCATTGCATACTGTTCACTTCATTTATTGGTATTTTCTCCAATTTGATTCATCCATTTGAGCATTTTAAAAATTTTATTTTTTTGCATATCACTCTGAGGTTACCAGATCAGACTAAAAGTATGAAGAACAATTTCTGTAAGCTTATTTGAATATTATTATTCTGTCTCTTTGTCATTCTTTGTACAGACTTCAGAGCAGACAGATGTTGTACATACAGTGCACCAATTCAGTAAATTGTATAATTTTAATGAGTGGTGATGAACAAATTATAAAGTGCTTATTATCTGTATGTGTGGTGTGATCAAAACATTTAGGGCTAAAATTTTTTTCATTGTTACTACTTTTGTTGGACAGTCTGTTCAGTCCCCTGTAAAGTTATGTTTTGACCTAATGTGGTGTGTTTTGAATCTGCCATTTTTAAAACCATTGCATGGAAATGCACAGTTTGGAATTCCACAAGTTTAATGGGCAGTTTCTTGGTTCATGCAGGATGAAAAGATTCAAATGTTCACCTGTCAGCTACTGCATTTCTGCTTGCATGCATGCCTTCCTGTCTGTCTGTGTGTCTGCCAGTCTCTCTTTCCACATGTAACAACTTCAGAACCACCAAATGAGTTTTTGTGAAATTTGATGTTGGGGAGTTCTACTAAAATTGGTCAAGACACCCTTATTTTCATTAAAATTAGACAACAAACCCAGATACTACATAAAAATATGATCTGTATGCATTTCTGTGCATAACCTGTTGCATACTCATTGGAGTGAAAAATATTTTGATCAAAAGTTGTAGATAAAAATGAAAGAAACCTTGTGTTTTCAATAAGCATTTTCTGTTAGTAAAGTTTTTTTAATAATTTAATGGGTGGAATGTCTGTGGTGAGTCAGCTTATAACTGAAGAAGCATTGGCATTATTCGGCTATTGCTTGTCTGCCCCCGCCCCCTTCCACCCCATGTTTCGTGCTACTTATAAAAAAGCATCTGAAGTTATTATTCATGAAATTTAAACAGCAAACATGCCATAATTGTTATGTTCATATTTACTGACTTTCGTTTGATTCCGATCATAACGTCATTCTCTTGAATATTAGCTGCAGTTTTAAAAACAGAAAAGAGTCACATTATGGTGGCTATCATAATATGGAAGCTGTGAACAACTGTCTTCTGGTTTATGTCTGGAATTTCTTGCATGTACAACACGAAGTGGAGGAGGATGGTGCATCGGTCTCCAGTGCACTACTTCTCAGGACTTGTTGCTGTATATCTTCCCAGAGCTGCCACAGACTTCTGTATAGAAGTGTAAATTCTCACTTTGCACAAATGGGTTGGTCTTCTGATGTGTACTTGCACTGGTACTAAAAAATAATCCCCTAAACTTTCATCATCTTCAACTAGTTTTTCATTGTTACAGCTCTGCAAACCCCTGGATTTTTTCAGTTGCTCAGTGTTTCCTTCCCAAAGCATGCTTTAATATGATGTAGGCTTCCACAGAAATTTGAAACAATTCAGTGCGTACATATCTGTCTTTAAAGTGCATTTTCTTTAAACTAAAACTTGATAGCATCATATGCAACCATAGCATCCCACAGTTTTAAAGTCAGTGGCAAATGATGAAGAGTAATATATTTTGCCACTATCCAGGATCTCAACTCTGTATTATCTGTAAAAGTAACACCAAACACACATGTGAGAAATTTGTCTTACCATGTATAATGATAAAACACTGTCAAAATCAAGTGTGTATTATAATGTGACACCATGCGTTTTTGGTTCCTCATATAGTTTGTGACACTCCAAGGCGGTGACGAAAGATCGCGTTTAGTTCCTGTTCTCAACACAATACTTAAACTTAGTCCTGAAGAAACCAACCAGCTTAACATTGTGGCTAATGGTAAGTCAAATTAAACTTTTAAATCTCATGTGAGTAGCTTCCTTGAGATGTTGTGAGTCATTCTAAAATTGCACATTCTTGTACCTAGCAAAATGTAATTTTTAACTGTGAGTTTACTTACGTAGTTGTTTCATTTAATGACAGAGCCAGGGTAGCATAGTGAAGTGTCTGGGTGACAGGAGGACAGCCATGGAATTGTGGTCAGATTTCTGATAGGGGCAAGATAATTGTATTTTCTCCAAAGCATCCAGACCAGCTTTGGATTCACCCAACCTCCCATTCAGGGGTACAGGGGACTATTTCCCTGGGAGTAATGCAGCCATGGTATGAAGCTGACCACTTAGCCCTGTCTATGGCTGAGGTTAAGCATGAATGGAGCTGTACCCCAGTCCCCATGTCCTTTTATGGTGCACATAGTGACAACTTTACCTTTACCTTTTATTGAATGATACAGTTAGTAGCTCAAACTGCAAAATATGAAATTTTATAATGATTCATGAATAATGAATTGGGAAAGCCATGAAAGGAAGCACTCACTGCATAATATGGGATAGTAACCCAAAATTTGACTGTAGAATTATGACAAACTTCAGCCAGGAAAGCCAATCTCTGGGCCAGTATTTCAACCCAGGACCTCCTAAGTATGTGAACATGCAGTAATGCGGTTCTTTGAGGCACTACTGTACATGCCAGGAAGTCGTGGTTTCAATTCCCAGTTGTGTCATTGGAATTTTTCATTGAAAAAATCCTTCCAGCCGCACTGTGGCCCTGAAATTAACTTAGCCTGTAACAGAAATGAGTACCAGGAAAATTTTCTCAAGGTAAAAGCAGCCCCTGTGTAGAGCTGACAGTCATACCACCATCATCTGCCAACTGTCTCAAAATCTGGGAGCTTCAACCTCCTGGAATCCTCTTGGCCTGAAATATGAAACAGGAGTGTTATGTACTTGACCTTGACATTTGACATAACCTTGAATTGGACTCTCGGTCATGCAGCAAATACATATGTAATTTCATGCATATTTTGTTTAACTTTCAATTTCGAGTGCAAGAAGTTCTGTGATTAATTTCAAATACAATACAGCTGTTAAAAATAAGGAAAATTATTTTACTGAGAACTGTGACTTCAGTTATAACTGCTGGAAGTTCAGTTATTTATATTTCCTTATTATACAAGAGTACAAATGTGTCTCCTGTAGTTTCTTAACTTGCCGCTGGGACCAAGAATGGCAAGTGCCACTTCCTGCCACTAAATGCTGTAATATTACTCTGAGTCAGTGCAGTGAGTTTTGCAACCATAACCCTTTTCATTATTTCCCATTGGATGTTTACTGTTGTCTGTGCTAAGTGTGATCTGCAGTTTTCTGTTGGCTGATTTAAAGGAACAGTGCATTTGCATTAATCTTAATGTTCTCCTTATTTTCAATGCATGGTCAGTTACTAATATACGTCCAACAAAATTTACGTACAGTCAGGTGGCATACATTATTATCTCCTACATGTTTTGGCCCTTCTAGGCCATGATCGGGGAGAACAAAATATAAGACGAGTCAAGCAAATAACACTAGTGTGTTTCATTACTAGAAAGTACAGCTAGCATGTGTTGAAGATCTAATACCTAGTTACATATGTACAAAATGATTATGGACTAAAACATGGAGAGTTAAAATTATTATTGTTGATAAATGTGTGTTCAGTTGTTTTAAGTTATATATATAAAGGTAAAAAAATAGGTAAAGTTTTTCCATTACAGGCCCAGTGTGGCACAGAGGGTGGGTAGTGGTATAGCTCTACTCTTCCATGATCGCTGACACTAGATGGGGGTGAGTGGTCAGCAACACTCCCTGGCTGCACTTTACCCCCACGAAAGACCCCGTACCCATTTTACAGGAAGCTGGGTGGGCCCCAGGGCCGTTCCGGACGTGCGGGAAATCTCGTCCCCACCGGGATTCGATCCTGGACCCTCTAGCCCATAGTCAGTCGCTATACTGACTGAGCTACCCAGCCCACACACACACACATATATATACATACATACATACATGAAAATATGCAGTATGATAATATTTGCATGCAAACACTCTTGCATTTTCATTGAATCTGTTGTGTGAATGCATTCCCTTTAAGATGGATTGTGATGTCTTAATACTGTTTAAGTTAGTTTGTTCACATTCAAAAAGTTATGAATGAGGACCACTGAAGTACCGTTTTGGAGTATACTGGCACATGACACCTGTTATATGGAACATGCCAGCAAATTCTATGGGAGGGCATGAACATGTGGCAGATCCCTACAGATTTTGTGACTCAGGTGCTCACTGACGGGCAGAAGCATCAACAGTTCTTGGCCACTAAAAACATGACTGGTTCCACCCCTCCTTTCTTGCCTGATATGGCCCCTTGTGAGGCTGTGATTTTTATGACATCCCCAGAATTCAGGAGCAGTCATTGACTGTCCTGTATGTGTTTTCAAAAAGTGTTTCCAGCAGTAGCAGAAAGCTTGACCCATCAAATTAATTTGGAAGGTGACTACTCTTCAGGGGTAGCAATTACCAGTAACAAAAGTAAGCATATATTTTGTTATTGAATCAGTTCAGGAACTCTTGGATACACCCTCATAAATGAAAAAGAACTGAGTCTGTGGGCCAGATGATAAGTGTTTGGTACCTGGCAGGAGCAGAGATTTATATCCTTGCTACTCTGTCCAGACCAGTTCTGGGTTCCCACTGAGCCTTCTGTTTTTCTGGGTACTAGAGGATGTTTCTGTAGAGGTAAATGGCTGACATGATTTTGTGCACTCATCTCTGGCTAGTGTTGAGGCTAAGAATGTGTGGAGCTTTTCCATGTGTCTTGGCAAAACAATTAAACATCATAGTATTTACTTTAATTATCAACCAACGAATGCACTTACATAAAATAACACATTAAAACACTTAAAATCGCTCTGACATGTTTCGATCCTTAGATCATCCTCAGGGAGCTACGTTGTTCCTTGCTGAAGTCATTTTAAAAACATTCACAAAATAATTCCTTTATATTAACAGGGAGTTGTGACAGCATGTCATGTACTATGTAACACACGATGGACACCATAGCCAGGCGCATTCCCAACAACGTACTTTTACACAACACAACATGCTGCAAAACACCCTGTTAATATAAAGGAATTATTTTGTGAATGTTTTTAAAATGACTTAAGCAAGGAACAACGTAGCTCCCTGAGGATGATCTAAGGATCGAAACATGACGGAGCGATTTTAAGTGTTTTAATGTGTTATTTTATGTAAGTGCATTTGTTGGTTGATAATTAAAGTAATTCTACGAAATGCATGGTGCAACGATGAGGATCATAGTATTTAGTTCAAATGTAACAAAACTTCCAAAAACTTATCATGCCATTAGGCCTTATGAACATAATAATGGAGAGAATGCATATGTTTGTGCATGCATGCACATGTCTGCAATTTTATGTGCAAATGTGTGCATGTAAAAGCATGTGGGAGAGAAAGACAAGGCAGCAAAACCAATCAAGAGCATGATGAATAATCTGATATTTCCTCCTTGAGGCTCAGAGATGGTATTTATCCATGGGTGTAACATTAACAGGTGGTGCTGATCTCCAAGGTGGCAGAAGAGGATGGGGGAGCTACTTACACCTATGGTCAGGTACACAGTGACTATAGGATTTGGTTTTACACACATTGTTGTCTAGTGGCCAGTACTAGCTCTAGTTTTTCATTCTTTGGAAGTGATATCAACACAGTGTTGCATATTAGTGTTTTGTTAGATTTATTTAATGTTGCATTCTGTACATGATTTCCATCCTTCATTTAGATTAACATATCATTGGTGCAAGAAATTATGCCTACAGGAAGACAGGTTCAGTGGACATGTGTGTGAATTGTTGGTGGGTCCTAAAGGTGATTGTAATGTTCCAGAGTAATTATTGTTATAGATAAGTATTTTGTGATGCTTGTGTATATAATTTATTGTTTAATTAGCCAAACAATCATTGGAAAAACCAAAATGCTTGAATAAAAGTTTCATACATTGATGTGTGCTTGTACATAAAAATATATCTGTACTCACTGAAAGTAGACAGTTCAGTAACACTTGCACATGTAAATTAAGTGTGTATTGCCTTAAGTTTTATATATATCTATGTCAGGGATCTTACGGTTTAATTCAATCAATATGAATAATAATCATCATACTTTCTTTAGCATGTTAAAGAGAATATAACCAAAGAGGAAAAATTACATGTAATGAAAGCAATTGTTTGCTGAACTGAAAGTAATGGGTACCTGAGAGAATTGAGGATGCAGTAAGCTTTATGTGTTCATATGGAACTATCAGGGGAACCTGGTGGTTTTGATGTAAAGCACTATTTTGTGATTCAAGTCATGAGTCTGAGCCCATGTCAGATTTGTGTTGTTTCAGCTCACGAATTTGGACCTTCTCCTGTACCAAAGATAAAACTTAGGTAATGTTAATATTCCCCCCCCCCCCCTCCATTGGTGGATTTTCCCACCATATAAATGGATAGTACACTCCTGTCAAATGGGCACAGCCCACAGAGATGGCCACAGACCACATCTGGAAGGCCTCCAGTTCCATGCTGCTAATTCATTTGGAATCTGAGGACCCCTTCTGAACTTAGACTAAAAATATTATGAAACCCAACATGCAACTAGATGTACTTCAGATGCAGTTAATTGAGGAACCAATTGCAGACTCCTTGGAATAATTCCTGTTGTGTGTTGGGAACCACTGCCATTCGTCATACATTTGAGAAGAATTATGTTATCAGCTGTAGCCACATACTTCTATGTGAAACACTTTTACTCCTATTCTGTTTCCTTTCCCATGCATTATGCCATGAGTGTAGATTTTATCAAAAATAGCCTTTTCAGTATAGCCAGGACAGCAGTGGCAGTAGGTCATTTAATTCAGTCCTGGATCAAACTGTGAAAATTAGTAACAGTTTGAAAATTATATTTGATCCGAACTATAGACCATCTGCAAATAGTTATGCATATTTAATTCATGTGTTTGAATACATTTAACCTTCTCCACATACTTGTATCAAACTGTTGCAACAAAAATTGTCTTCTGTTGATGAGGCAATAAATCATACTTTTTTCTGTCCTGTTTAATGTCTCTCTCTCTCTCTCTCTCTCTCACACACACACAGAACCTTTGTAGTAATGTTTATGGCCTTGTGGTAAACTCGTTACTTAGCTCCTGTGGTTTCTGGACAGTGGTGGCTATGTCATTAAGGAGAAATGGAGGGTACAAGAGTGATGGCAGATTTGAGATCATTGAATTTTGACAGTTCATGGGCATGTTTCAGTGATTAATGAAAGAGATGAATTTTATACAGTCGGTATAGAATAATGCATCAGTGAAGTACCCAATTTATCAAGTAATTTTAGTCAAGAAAGTTAATAAATTTTGCTGCTGAATAATTAAGAACTCTTCTGAACTTTTATCACCTCCTGTGTGAGTAAACTCTTATTTTGTATGTGTATTATCAAATTACAAAACATATATATATATATAAGTGCATAAAATATCCTTTCCATCATATATTTTCAAGCTTCTATTCAATCCAGCACCTGCAATTTATTGTGGTCCAAGTGTAACCTCTTCTTAGTATTTGGCACTGGAGAATGAAAGCTGCCCTTGATACTGACAGCAATAGATCACAGAATGGACTGTGTTATACACAAAATTATAGGCAACAAAATGTTTTGAAATGTGCGCTTCATAGGGTTATGCATTATATCCCCTGTGCATTACAGAGTTATGGCTGTAGGAACTTGTTTTGCCACATGGTTTATGAGTATGTCATACTCTTCGTACCATTTCATACACAGAATTGTGTTTCATGCAAAATTTCATATGTGTCATTATTTGTCAATGTAACATAAAGCATGCTTCACCATGTACCTGAGCATGGCTGCTGTTATCATGGGATCTTTATCACATAGGAAGCTTTCATCCTCCAGGAATTGAGAGTGCATATTTCCCCTGCATTTCAGCTTACCTTGTTGTATAGAAGAGTCTCAAAGTGCTGGACTCCAACTTTTACGGAGCCCTTGGGCATTCTGAAAATACACAGAGTGGAGTGCGGCAGTTAAAACAGTAAATAAAAAATCTGTCAAAACAACATATATTTTAAAGATATCAACAGCTACATGTTTTGGCTATAATAGCCATTTTATTTTAGATCATATATTTTAGCCTGGTGTTGGGAACGAATGCATTGTAAATTTTGAGATCTCTTACTGCATTCTGCAGTTGTATGTCAGCACTTTTTATATTCTTTTTTACAGCACAATGATGCTGAAATGTGTAGTTGTTGATATTCTTTAATACATATGATGTGTTGACAGTTTGTTGGTTTTATTAACCGAAAATAGAATGCGGATGAATCACCTTAAGGTATTAAACCAATTAGTAAAAGACACACTAAATTATGGTTAACTGACTTTAGGGCTACTCTTTATTTCTTGACACTTGATAGAGCCCTTGTCTTGAAGTGTTAGTAGCTTCTCTTTCAATATTGTCTTTTAATTCTTGCAAAAGAATGTGAATTGGATACTTAAGTTGTACCTTCAATTATCCCATGCAAACAATGATCACTCAGACTTCAGTCGAATGTGGCTTTCTAGGAAGCCAAAATTTGCACATTGTTTCTTGTCTCTTAAAAAAGAAAAATGGGTTCTGTGAACTCCTTGTATACCAGGTTCCGACTACAAGGTCTTGCAAAGGAATGCACAAATTGCATGGGGATTTTCGGAACCCCACTCTTATTCTCACTGTTTACATTTCCATTTAATATAAATCATGCTTCATCCTGGATCAGTAAACACTTTGGCTACCCAATCTTCAAACTACTTGCAGTACCATCTTCTTGCTGCCCAGTCTAGAGACAGAGTTGTAAATGGCTCAGATTTTATAGGTACATAGTTTTAAGAGTTTTATTCTCTTATGAACTGATGATTTCGTCCTGGCATTTTGAACAATCGACTGTTGTGTAGTGCCTTCCTACCTAAATGATGGCTTGACCTCCATCAAGTTTCCTCGGGGAAAGACACTGGAACTATATGGTAGAATTTCGCTGCCACCAGCCAAATAGATTTGGCAAATCTGATTTC
>Ga0136643_10003991_pt1 | contig 20118 bp, 13 predicted proteins | sample TergutLab28metaG_FD_96883 | JGI IMG/M metagenome (GOLD analysis project Ga0136643, IMG submission 96883) | Labiotermes labralis P1 segment gut microbial communities from Petit-Saut dam, French Guiana - Lab288 P1 (version 3) (version 3) | ecosystem: Host-associated > Arthropoda: Insects >...
AAATTTTTCTTTAAACTTCTCGTTACTATTCCAGTGGCTCCAATTATTACTGGTACAATCGTACATTTCAGGTTCCACATTCGTTGTATCTCTATACACAAACTCTTGTATTTTAACTTTTTTCCGCTTCCTTTGCACAACATTTCTGTCTGCGGGTATTGCCACATCTATCAGTGTGCATGTTTTCTCTTTTTTGTTTTTAATTATTATATCTGGCCTATTTGCTGTATTATTATTATTATTATTACTGTTATAACCCTTTGCGGGTTATTCACTCTTATATATCTGAGAGAAAAAATGTTTCTAGGGTACACAATTTTGCAACTGTTCAGTGGTTACAATAAGTGGAACGCGTAATGCTATTTCCCGTGATAAATGTAACCAAGACTGGAAGTATCACAAATGAAATTTTTAAGACGCCCGTAAGGAATTACGGAATTAGATCGAGAAAGAAATCAATCCGTCAGGGACAAACTGGGTGTGCAGGAGGCTGTTCGGGAAAAGCAACAGTACCACCAAAGGGGCTCCAATTGACACAAACAGAGTATCCACGCAGGCAGTGCACTGTACACGAAAAAGGAGCAGAACTGTAGGAAGCCCGAGGTAGAGATGGAAGGACCATCTTCATTTTGAGGGTTAGGGATCAGGGACTACGCCTAACACTTCACAGTTTATGATAATGACGACGATGATGGTGATGATGATGACGACAACGACGACGATGAAATATTTTGTACTTTTACGTCAGTACATTCCGAAATATGTGCCCAGAGCCCATTGTTGTTGTTGTTGTTGTTGTTGGTGGTGGTGGTAGTGTGGTTGTTTTTGTTGTGGTGGTGGTTGTTGTTGTTGTTGTTGTTGTTGTTGATATGGCAACTGGGATAGCTCAGTCAATATAATGAATATTCTGCGGGGTGGGCAGTGAAGGACCGGTGGGGTTTCCAGCACGGACAGGGAATTGTTTCTTATCCACAAAGTCCAGACTGTTTTGGGTCCACCTAATATCCTGTTTATTTGTTACCGAGGACTCTTTGCAAGGGGGTACAACGACCAGGGCGTGAAGCTGTCCATTCGCCTCCATCTAGTGCCGATGTTAACAATAAATGGAGCTATGACTCATCTCCCCTATATGCCTTCGTGGCTTACATAGATATATCTGTACTTTTAGTATCATTATTGATATACTTAGAGAAAAATACGTTTTCCAACAGAAACACTATATGTTACTGAACTACTATGGCACGTAGAAAATATATGTGTTTTGGGTTACGGGCTATTTACTCCTTATAGCCCCCTCACATAAAATATTTTTCCTTCCTTTACTTTAAGACTTGACTCTTAGTTAAGTCACATCTAATAATCATTTCTGTTTTTCTCTTCATTGTGATCCTGGCATGCTGTCAACTTGATATTACTTTTCGTTTTCTCCTTTTACTTGTGTTTTCGTTGCATTTGGCTACCAGAGCTTTAAATCAGCACTTAAATAAAGAATTGGATTTTGAGCAGGGATATTGCAGCCAGCAGCGTGACTGGTTGAAGGTTGGATTGCTTGGATTCGTCTCCGGACACGAGGAGCAATTATTTTCTCCCTTTCCACGTCCATACTGGCTCCAGGTTCACCATTTCTCCTGTCCAGTACATACCAAGATCTCATCCCTTTCACCATTAATCTCCGCCTAGTATCAAAGTTAAGAGTTCATGGCGGTTAACTTCCACTCTCTTGTCTCCATTGTACAGTTGTTCAGCACAAGAAAAGTTTTGTTTTAGCTCAGTCCTTCTAATTCTATCATCCTTGTATTTATTTAAATTTTTTTTATCGCTATTGTATTGCTGGAAGGCATGCTTGATATAGGCCTAATTACTACGGTTCTCTTTTATAAAAATATTTCGCATTTTAAACCAATGTAAATGATGTTGAAATATTTATCCAGATGAGGTTTCGTCTGTTTGCTATGTATCGCTGTACAACACATTGCATACTGAATTAATATTTCATGCGTGTATGTTGAACAAACAATTGCAATGGACACTTGTTAGTACAAATAGCTAGAAAACCTAACAGCTTATTTATGTTTCTGGTTTTACACTTCAAGCCCTCTCCATGACTAATGAAATCAATGTGCGGTGTTTGTTACACTAATCTTGTCCAGTTGATGTCAGTCGTGAGTTGTTTTTGTTGGTTCCATGCGGTATTGTGGAAGATATTTAACGTGTGGCCGTAAATTGCTGCAATCGTTACGAAAATTATGGTTAAGTGGTTTATGGGACAAGGAAAAAGGACAATTTCCTGTTATACATTCTTGGTATTCAGACTGCAGTATTGTTGAATGTTACACCTTGTGTGGCTTTGTAAATTGCAGTTAACATCTCTTATGTAGCGGAGACAACTTACATGTGCTGTGTTCACTTAGACAACATGTATGCATCGTTTTCACTTAGACAACATGTATGCACCGTGTTCACTTAGACAACTTGTTTGCACCGTGTTCACGTAGACAACATGTATGCACCGTGTTCACGTAGACAACATATATGCACCGTGTTCGCTAAGACAACTTGTTTGCACCGTGTTCACGTAGACAACATGTATGCACCGTGTTCACTTAGACAACATATATGCACCGTGTTCGCTAAGACAACTTGTTTGCACCGTGTTCACGTAGACAACATGTATGCACCGTGTTCACTTAGACAACATGTATGCACCGTGTTCACTTAGACAACTTGTTTGCACCGTGTTCACGTAGACAACATGTATGCACCGTGTTCACTTAGACAACATATATGCACCGTGTTCGCTAAGACAACATATATACACCGTGTTCACTTAGACAACATAAACGCACCGTGTTCACTTAGATATCTCAAGACGTAATTATTACTCAGTGTGGCCACGCTCACACATTCGGTTTGAAGAGACTGAAGTACGTATCTGAATGCAAATGTGTTCACATTTTTTCAAAATAATCATAGAGCTTGCGCCGATCCCAGTGGCCGCTCGGTCTAAGGCGTAGGTCTGCGGCCTCTCGCCTGCTGAGATAGTGGTTTCGAATCCCGCCGAGAGCATGGACGTTTGTCTGTTGTGAGTATTGTGTGTTGTCAGATAGAGGTCTCTGCGACGAGCTGATCACTCGTCCACAGGAGTCCTATCTACTGTGGTGCGTCGTTGTGTGTGTGATCTAGAAACCTCTAAACGGTGGAGGCCATGGCCTGCGTTGTGCCAAAACGCCAAAACAAAAAAAAGTCATATATCTTGCAGGGTTTTAGGCCTCGTGACCACTTCCGGTCACATTAACAGTCGATAAATCTTTCGAGCTGTCGTCTTTGGCTTTGTTTTCCACATGGCTGTTCTGTCTCTATCCATTCGCCGAACATGTATCCATTTATTGCTGCAATTTTAAATTTTCTTTAAACTGGGTCAATTTTTAGTTCTGATGAAATATCTCAGTTGGTTTTGTAATCTTGCCAGTTTATATTTTATTGCAATTTTGTTAGCAATATTGGGTACACTTTTTTAAGTTTAATTCTGCAAGTTTTTAATTAAACTTATAATAATGCGCGTGTTCAGCGTTCTGCCGTGTTTGGTACACGCAAGAGCTGTTCTATATACAAACGTTGTATATATCTGTTATATCCGTGATCTCCCTGATGATGGGCCAGAAAGGGCCGAAACGTGTAGCATATTGTATCTAAAGGTAATATAGCAGAATACGAGACTTATTGTCCTAGACAAACAACAATATTCTCAGTACCGACCGCCGAAATAATTGCAGGCCTCATTACATAGCGCATGCGTGCAGTCACTTTTATGGTCTCAGTGGTCCGGTGACGTAACACCCTGTAAGCTCTAATATGCATACATTCAACATTTAAAGCCTAATATTTTCTGTATGTACCACTATGTTCTGACATTACAATTTCTGCATTTTACGTTCAGAATATATTTATGTATTGCATTTGATAAGTCTATGTAACAAGGCAGTCACACACAACACCGCTTTTATCAGTTTTTTTTTCACGACTATATGTTTCGACTCAAACTGTGAGCTACCTTCAGGAGTTTTATAAGCTTTGGTACAGTAAAAATTATATACTGCATAAGAAGTAGATTTCCTCTGTTACATTAAAAATATATTATGAATGAATATAACCGTTTAAATGCATACAAGATATGAAAGATTGTCAGCCGTTGAGTTCTCCTTCTTATGCATTAAATTATTTTTTTCTGTATCATAGTTTATAAAAGATCTGATGATGGGTCGCAGTTTGAGCCTAAACATGTAGCCGTGAATACATTGTAATAAACTGGTGTTGTGTGCGACTGATTTGGTACATATACTTGTTATTTGTTGACACAAACGGGATTGTCTCATTTTAAAATATTGCATATAACTTTAACATTGATTATTTCACTATGCAGAACTCCCCGATTTATATTTCTAATGAAAACACATTGTGTTCTCTGTGAGGTGGGAAATAAATCTTTATATGTAATGTAAATTAATTTGAGTCTTCTAAGAGTAGATTTCTTTATGATTGTGGTAGGTATTTAAATGGGAGGGGGGGGAGAAGGCTGAGACACTTAGGTCCCGGGGAACTCACTGTACGATCATTAGATGATAAATGGGTAAGACAGGATGACAACTAGCAAGTGAAACCAAAGTGCTTGGAAAGAGATCTCAGAACGGGAAAACGCCACCTCATTACATACTTTCGTAATCTCGGTCTGTAAAATTGTCATTAATACGTGCATATCAAGAACTGATTAATGTATTCGTTGCTGTGTTTAGTTACTGTTTACAGTTAGTTGCTCGCGAGATGTAAGTGTGCCCAGTAACAACTTTCTTTTGAAAAAGGCGGATCCTCCACCATAAAATATGTATGCATGAAGTAGTTATGTACATGCGAGCCAACAACGCTAGTCAGACCTCGAGTTGAGATATGCAGGGTAGTTCAAAATTAATAATGGAATTTCAGATAAACCTGAAATTGTATTACCTGCAATTTGCCACACAAAGTTCGATATGGTAACTTGTGTGGGAATTCGTTGCAACACAATGAGGCTGTATGCATAGTTTTGGTCGCGGGAGAGTGGACTGCAGATATTTCATCAAAGGATGAATCCTGATAACAGAAAACATTTCGAGATAACTCTGACGATTGTTCTTATTGGGCCTGTGGGTGGCGTTAATAAACAATGAACAAATGTTCGTATCTACATGACCAGTGTTTAGTCTACTTTGTACGTGAACTGCAGACCTGAATAGCTGTAGAGGAGAGGAGATCAACGCAATTGATGCCCTTTTCTTCTACGCTATAAATAGTCTGCCATTTTGAATGATGTGCAAATTTATGTGAATTTTGTTTACTATTAATGTTTGTTTTTATTCTGTTTTTAAATTTGTGTGTTAAAAGTTAATCTAAAGGGGCAGAGCAAGTCATTGCGTGTATGACTTAGGAGGATATTGCTCTATAAAACAAAGTTAATTTCTTATGGCATGAAATAAAGTGAAATGCCAACTTGAAGCGACAAGGCAATTTTATTGATGTATTCTTAGCTCCACATGTTTCGGGTACATACTTCCATCATCAGTAGCATTAGATGTTGAGTTGCAGCTTATGGTTTTCTGCACCGAGTTTTTGGATGGGTGGTGGTCTTGAGAGCCGCTGTGTAGGTCGTGTGTACGGTGCGGATGGTGCCATGGGCGTATGTACCCGAAACATGTGGAGCTAAGAATACATCAATAAAATTGCCTTTTCGCATCAAGTTGGCATTTCACTTTATTTCATGAGGAAGATGCACGGTCAAACAACCCTGAAGGTTCTTATGGACACTCGAATTGGAAAAAAATGTAATAATACATTTCTCTATTTCTCTACTTCATACCGCAGTCTGTCTTACGACAGAACCATAGCCTCTTTCAAAGCGAGTTCTCAACATAGTGTGATCTATTGCGTCTTCTTCCACTGACTTGTATCCTCTAATTTCTTAAGTTAATCCAGTAGCTGCTTACGTCTTTATCCATCTTCCCGTCACTTCTACTCTTCCCTGTGTCTTTCCTTCAATAACGTGTTCTAGAAGACAGTTCTAAAGCGAGATGTAACTAATCCAGTTAGCCTTCCTTCTCTTTTATGTAAGATACTCCTGCATCCCTTGACTCTACGCAATACTTTATCATTTCTCACACGATCGGTCCAACTGATCTCCATCCTTCTCCAGCACATTTAAAAACGTTCAGGTATTTGTGTAATAAGAGCATCATATATTAATGTCACAAAAGTAAACATTTATCATCATGTCTTCCAATATTATGTCCACGTAGCTAATTACCACAACGAACAAAGCAATAATTTTAAATGGTTTTGTACGACCGTGAAGGCAGAAATTTTGATGTGTGCTAGTACGGCTGTTCTAGAAGTAACCTGAGAGATAACGAACATCTGCCCACTAGACTGTAGGATAAGAAAGTAATATAGATAAATGTAGCTAATAAATTCCTAAGAACTGTGGCAGTTAAATGTTGAGCAGCAGCTATAGAAAAATACATTTACGCTTACGAAGAAATTAATATCGTTTGAGATTGTTAATATTCCTAATAATTCATGTCATATTTGGTCTTCCACGCATGCTTTTGAAAACTAGAATAAAACACAGAGTGGTGTAATTTTTCGTGTTTATTTGTACGTATTTAACACTTGGTCTCACACGTTAGAGAGAGAACAAATGTTGTTAAGCATATGGCTGAAAGGAATAATGTTAGTTTTTGAATAGAATTTGTGTGCGGATAATTTTAATGGTTTGCCGTTGTAATTATGGTAATGAAACTTAGAGTTACATAACAAATTGCTGCGCAGCGACTCTTAGCCTCTCAAAAAAAAACTCTCAATTACCCGTGGTGTAAAGTCATTTGCAAGTTCGTTCATCTGCTCTTTCTTTTCGGGAATCGAAGCTTTTCTTCCAGTCCGTAGTAAGTTCGAACTGTCCCGTTTCATGCAACTTGTCTAAAGGCCCCCATACACGGTCAAAGAAATCCGGGCATCAGCTTCAGTTTCTTCCAAAGTTTCATAGAGGAAAGATGTCGAAACCCGCCTACTTGACAATTGGCACGTGTGAAGAAGTTATAATGAACTGATAACCTTGCACAACAACTCGCCAACACACCCATACACACTTCAAACTGCGGCACAACCCTCTTGTTATGAAAAAAATATATAAAACGTATTTGAATTTCTTCAAACCATTGCACAAACAATCAAACCGCACCACGCATGATCAGATTAAGCAGATTGTTTGAACATGTGTTGGGGGTCTTAACTGTATGGAGCAGTATTAAAAAAAACGTTCCGTAAAAGTCCACATCTTTCCAGTTCTAACATAATGCCATCCTAAATTGGACCACAGCATACGAGTGTGTTATGGCCCACACCAGGGCTACCACCAAAATATTCCTTGCGGCGCCACCCTACCCCTTGGCAGATCCTGTAGGATGGAGGTTCCTGAGAGGGGTGGAGTAACAAAGCGATCTACTGCCTGAACTAACTCACTACTGCAACCTCTCTCGTGGGGAGAAAACACCAGCACGTATTAGAAGTTACACTTTACTGCTAATAGTAAAATGAAAATAATACAAAAAGACAAATAAAATAGAGCAAAATGAAATAAAATGAACCGGATAAAATGAAATACAAAAGAACAAAGAAGTTTGCACACTGAAAAAAATTACTAAAACCCCAAATACTAATCTCTTCCAGGGGGAGATAGCCAGTCCAGGGTGCTAAATTAAAATAAACGGTAAACTGTAGACCGCAATCAGTAAACCATAACCAGAAGACCCGGCAATGCACTTACGCTGCGGCCGAGTATGTGACCAGATAGCGAGCGTTCCCCTCGTGCGTCTTGCTCCCGTCACCATGTCTCAGAAACTCAACTCGGTTAGAACGGAAAGGAACTGCCAGGGTAAAACTTTCTAATTCCCAAGGCCTCGCAGACAAAAAAAGAAAAGGAACCAGGGGGAGAACAGACCGGGGACACGACCAACACAGGCCCTTCTAAGGTTGCCAAATCACCCACACAACTTACAAATATTTCCATGGGCATAACAGAGTGATTCACAGCACACAAAATGTGAAAATCAACTAAATGCGTTATATACAGTGGCACGTTTTCGTCTTTGGTCCCACGTTTGCACAGTACTGGAGGATCGCGTGTGGCATCTCGTGCACAGCCTCGTCCAAAATCAAATCATTCTACGTCATGCAGAGCTCTTTGTTTGCCCTTCACGAGTCAAATTCAAATTGTAGATTTACTTGTTAATTAATAAAGCCTCTGAAACTTACACTGAAGACTTTCTTCTGATTGCCCTAAAAAGGGACAGGCGAAAAAGTGGTCTAGTACGGCACACCGCTGCTGGCCCAGTTTAGAACAATTTGCCACATTTCTCTTCATCAGAGACGTTCATAGAGTCTAGCTGGCGCAATTGCAAATACTGAGGCCCAAATATCTTCGCGAGAAAGTTGTGTTTACACGTTTGTAGATGGAACAGTAATCCTCCGACGAAAGCAAATATAGACATTACAAATAAAATCAACTCCACAACGAGCAACACTTTCTGATTACTGCCAACTTCCTCCGTTTCTAAGAACAACTGAATGTTTTGACTCTTAGCCACTGGGGTGACTCCAATTGCTGTCTGTTGAAGTCTAGGGCCATGGTTCAGTTTATGTAGTGGTCTAATTTACACTGTATTTTGCTACGTATGAATTTAAGTAAGCAAGTATGTAAATAGCTATGTATGTTTTTATGCATATAAGTATGCACGTATTTATTTATATATGTATATGTGTGTACGTATATGTATTTACGTAGTATGTATTTATGTATGTATATGTGTACGTACGTATGTATTTTTTAAATACATTTATTTACCAGCATGCTCCATTACTGATGAGTAATACTACATGCATTGTTCTCAATTTTACATACTATGATCTATCTTGTCTATATACATTCTATAACATCTATTGACTGCTTTTGCTCTGCTCTTCGTTCCAGTTTATATTGTCTACGTAATCTTTGAAATGTTTATGGTACTGTACTCCTAATTTATTACAGCTCACTGGCCAATTTTCTGTCCTTGTCACTACTGCTTTTAGTTTTTCCCTTTCCTTCTCTAGGAGTGGGCAGTCAAATATAATATGTTGCACCGTTTGCGGACCTTTTCTGCAAGGGCACGTTGGGTCATCTATTATTTTGTATTTGTGTAAGTAAGCCTTTATGTTACCATGTCCTGTTACTATGTTACGTATGGATGTATGTATGTGTGTGTGTATGTATGTATGTATATGTGTACGTACGTATGTATGGATATATATACGTATGTATGTATGTATGTGTTATGTATGTATGTATATGTGTACGTACGTATGTATGGATATATATACGTATGTACGTGTGTGTGTATGTATGTGTGTATGTATGTATATGTGTACGCACGTATGTATGGATATATATACGTATGTGTATGTGTGTGTATGTATGTGTGTATGTACGAGTATGTATGTATGTGTATGTGTACGTATGTATGTATGTATGTATATGTGTACGTACGTATGTATGGATATATGTACGTATGTATGTGTGTGTGTGTATGTATGTATGCATGTATATATGTATATGTGTACGTATGTATGTATGTGTGGGGGTGTAATATATATATATATATATATATATATATATACGTATAAGTTTTGTATATCCTTGGCATGCCAAATTTTCGAAACCGCCATGGATGTCAGAAATAGAAGTAAAATGTGCTGTCAAACGAGAAACGAGAAATTGTTTTCCCTCTATACTAATACAAAATGAATTTGTGATGTTGATAAGACCTTTCTTGTCCACTCTTGGTGCTAGGCAGAGTTCAGCTCGAGCAGATTTTGGAAATGATCCACTTTGACTCCAAGACGTGCTTGACACGTGGTAAACAGATCATAAAATTTTATGTGAAGTTCTTATCTAGAAATTACCGATACTGCATTACAAGTATGCAGGCAGTTGCATGATTCTCACACCGCCAGTCTTATCGTCTATATTACAGTGCGTTGCGTCATATTAGTTGCCTAGTACACTGTAACGTCTGTGTGTAACACATTTTGAAGCATGTGCGACGCGCATTTTGTTTTGGTGATGAGTATGCGGTGCAATTTAACATACAGGATTTTCCTTGTGGAAATCGGTATAAGGAAGAAGGTGTTATGGAAATTGTCCGGTTTCACGGCGTTCAGTTGCTTTTAAACAAGTATGTCTGGGAGTTAAGTTTAAAAGGATCCTCCGTCCTTTAACCCATGGCAGTGTTATCCTGTCTTGTCAGCTGTGGACTAGGAAATACAGCCTAGCACAGAGTTCACATTTTAATCGGGCCAGCAGGGGTGCAGAGAATTGAAGGGTTAGAGAAGTCATTTCCAACACGCACTGTAACATGCAGTAAATTACATTCTCTGTATCATACACACAAGTGTAAAGCCGTTAATCCTGCCGTGCACCTATTTTCGGTTTCCTGTAATTGTCATTTTCCCTTTTTTGGTCAATATTACAAATGTACTACGTATTATAAACTGTTCGCTGTATGTGGAATAGGGTACTGCTGTGTTCCTGAAAACCCTTCAATATTGTTTTATTTTCCCTTATGATGGTGTGGTTTTTCCTTTGATGCGATCACCCTGTAGATTCTAGGCTGTCTCAAAGTACTCTTTGGTATTTATTTATTTCCGTTGCTCGCTAAGAGATATATAGTATGTTCTCTGTATATGGTGGCTGAAGGTGATATTTTTTCGTCTCCGGAATACGTGGTGGATAAATACTATTCTTGGATGCTTACAATTCTGTCGAAGTAAAGAAGCGATTAGAGAGTTGGATCTCATGCCTTTATATTCAAAAGGTCGATGTAGTCCACAAAGTTCTTCGCTGTGTAATTCCTGTGACGTGTTCTTTGACTGTGACACTGTAGTGGTGAGGTTCGTCTGACCTACAGCGGTGAGGTTTGTAATAATCACACTTTGTCTGAATGACACGTTACTGCCTACCATTCCTTGAGAGGGACTAACATAAGCCATGGCATCATCAAGCAGCTTTTGCATTATGCAGCAGGAGACTCGCTCTCGTGGTCAGGGTTTGGCCGTCATTTGTATGCGGCATATGGTCTCTCTTCGGCGTCCGACCATACGGATATATCTTCCAGCATAATGGACCGCTATTAGACAGTTATAGCACAATGGGTAACCCTTAACCAGCCAACATTCATGAAAACAAGGTTCAATTTTATAACCTTTCATATTTTATGTCCAGCCCGAGTGACCTCAACTAAACCAATGCCATAGTTTACCTTTCGAGCATTCTGCTTTGCTGCCGGTTTTTACAAGCTCTCTACGAATGTTGTACGACCGTATCTGAAGATACTGTCTTGGTATTTCACGACCCGGTGTGCATCTGAGCAGTATTCAGGGTTCTGTCTCATCCCCGCAGTAGTCGTACAGCTGTGTCTGCCCTACTCAAAACCGAAAATATCCATGTCATATCTCGAGTCGTTAATGGCCCTTTTCTAATGTGAACACGCGGGTTCGATCCCAACTTCGTCCATGTGGGATCTGTAATGAACAAAACAGGACGGAATTGGAAACAGTAGTTTTCCGAGCACTTCGGCTTCTTTCTGTAGTATCACTTCATCAATCTTCCGTACTCATCTCCAGTCATCTATACGAACAGTGCGTAAGCCTATCAACTGACAACGTCGGAAAGAAGACAGTAATATCAAAGATAGTTTTATATTACCGAAATTGTGTTATTCAAGTCGGTGGTCAGAGGTGAAGCCTCTTGCGGACTTAAGGTACATTAACTAACATTCCGACATTAGAATACCAAAGCCAGACACTGGACACTTCCTTCAGTCCATTTTACCTCAGAACTTACACCTTCAGTATTCGTCTTCCTGTTGGGCATTTTCCAGGAGAGTTTCCCTCAATCAATCTTGCCCATTATATCTAAAATTTTGAGACCTCACATTGGTGATGTAGATTTTCTTCAGACATTTGCTATATCTGATCCCCATGCAATGCATTGGATGTTTCAGTACCCCAGTTTGCAGGGATCATCACATTACTGCTCCATTCCGAACTGCTTCCGGGGTTTCTGTAGCTTATTTGAGGCTTGTCGAGGCAACTCTTCAAAACCTCAGTGTGTTGTGGTTGAAACACCATATCCAGTATGCTCGCAGCGTACTCTAAAGGAGCAACATCTTCTGGGGAAGAGAAGTGCCGTGCAAGATGAAGGCTGGCATCTCTGGTTTCCTATTACGCCGCTCTCATGCAGGACGCTATTGAGATACGACTGCGATGCGGAGGCGATGTGCTAATACACACGATATGGGCCTTGCACACTAGAGGCGATCCACTGTCATGAATTGTAACAGAAATGATATGTGATTACCGATGTAATTAAGCCTACTTAAGTTTTTAAATCAATTACATTAGGCCTAATTTCATTATTAAATTATCTTTCGTGCATTGTATAAATCAACAAGCAAGGTGCACTGCATCTGAGGGAAATTCTTAATTACCTGCATTACACAGCTTACTTTGTTTTGCTTATTTGTTAAATGTTTGAATAACGCAACATTGTCGTGTCGATGTTTTCGCACATTCGTCAATATTTTGTCCTTTCTTGCATATCCGGGATCTTTCCTAGGCACACAAAATGAATTGTTCCCCAACACGTTCCACAAGGTTAATATTCCCTTCCGCACCTACGCTTATGTAAGCTAACACAACACTGTCATATCTGTGATGATTCCCAGAGATCATGCATCTGTGGCGATATGTTTACGACTGAACGATAGACGACACAGAATTCTGAATCGTTGTCGTATCATATCGCCATGTCGTGAACATATCGTGTTCGTGTCGTCTTCGGAACGCGATGTCCCATTTGAAACATACTAGGGTGGAGTCGTATCCTAAGCCGATCGTTTCGCCATCGTATCGTAAGTAGCGTCTAGTGTGGTAGCTCCCGTACGTATTCGGGCGATAGTAGTACATTAGAATATCGCCTAGCAGACTGGCGATCACGACAGGCTGTATGTGACTTTACTCTCATTTTGTCGGAGTAAATGTTCGGAGTATACCTTGAAAATAAATGTGATGAAAATTCGGTTTATCGTGTAAAGTCCCATTATTCTTTGCTATCCAGTAATGCTGTTCCTTGATAAGGGATCGTTAAGTAAAGAAGCAAATAGAAATTAAGTATCAGTAACAAGTATTTACTTCAAAATGTCGGTTTTTGAGGATTAATGACGTGTGTAACACCGTTCCTCTTGTGTTATTCCTTTACCGTGTTAAGCCAAACAGTCCAATCAGTTTAAACGGAAGTACTCATAAAATCCCGTTCGTAAATGCTTACCTTTGTGATTACATGCCTTGTATTAATTGTGGTTTTGGTTTTGGTGGAATAGGATTAGTTCATTCATTTGGTAGTCTGTCTTACGACAGGCCCAAAGCCTCTTCCAAAGCGAGCTTTCCACGTAGTGCGATCTAGAGCTTCCTTCTTCAAATCAGAGTATCCTCTCTTTTCCTTAAGGTCATCCAGTAGCTCCCTACGTCTTCTTTCTCGTCTTCCTGTCACTTCTATCCCACTCTTTTATCTTTCCTTCAATAACCTGTTGTAGAAGGCAGTTTTTATGCCAAATGTGACCAATCCAGTTGGCCTTCCGTTTAGTTACATCCCAAAAATATTGTTTATTGCTTTTTTCTGCCGGTGGCCTAGAATTCTTTCTTTAAGTTTTTGGAAATTTGTGAATTTGCTCCTCCTGTGAACTACTATTCGGAAGGCACTTGATTCGAGTCTGGGATATCTTAACCTCTATCATGACTGGAAATTTCCCTGAAATTCGCCATTCTCTTCATTCGAATGTGAGGACGGAACTTTACAATAGATTATAAAATTGACGTCTCCTCTTCTCCTACCCAACTTTTGTAACATCTTCCGATCTCGTTTCTAATTTTTAACCGTAATAGTTCAAGCAACATCGTCAAATTATTTAAGTCTGTCGTTGCTGAAAACTGGATTAACAACTGTGTTAGATAGCATTTGTTCTAACGAAGAAAGATATGAAGTCCTCGGAGTTTGAAGCGCACGAAGATCATTCTGCGACGCTAGAACTGTTTTATTTCGACGGATTAAGACGTCCAAACTGCTTTTCGTTTAGCCTTGCATTAGTTATTTGTATGCATTTAGGCCTTGTATACAGTTTTACTGTTTGTAAGGTGTAGATCAGGACATTTGCTTGCTAATGGTTTGTTTTACGACCCTGTCATTATCGATACTACATAACTTCACGGACGGTAAACGATAAATTGGGAAGAATTTGGGAGGTACCTTTCATGCTTGTCTAGCTACGATCCCGGAAATTGCCCGCAGGATTGGAGTCAGCTTCAAACTTCCAAAGTAATGACAACCTGTGTTCGATCGAGATTCGAATGGGGCGCTTCCGATCCAAAGACCAAAACGTTACAGCTGCTTTTTTTTGTGGAGAAGCCTGAGGGAAAGAGACCACTTGGAAGACCTAGGCATAGATGGGAGGAAAATGGATCTTCAAGAAGTAGTATGGGAACATGGAACGGATTGGTCTGCTCGGGATAGGGACAGGTGGCGAGCTCTTATGAATGTGGTAATGAATCTTTGGGTTCCATAAAATTCGGGGAATTACTTGACTAGATGAGGACGTTAGGTTCTCAGGAAGGACTTTGCTTCATCTTATTAGTTAGTTGGTTGGTTAGAATAATACGACGACAGTGAATCGAACTCAACACCACCCCTTGACTTAGTTCTCGCAGTACACATAAAACCAATGACGGTTTTAGATGTGGAGGTCGCTTGGACCTCGTAATATACTAGGCAATCTCTGTCGGTCAGTGAAAGTGCCAGCCTCTATTTAAAGGCCTAACAAACTAAAATCGATCATAATTCGGAACCCACGCAGCAAGTCGTCGTTTTCGCTACGGAAATTGCTGACTGTTTAGATATGAAGTAGTCATGATCCTATTTCTTTAAGTACTGCAGCCTCGACCTTTTCAAAAATAAAGCGTTGTCTGTCAATTTTAACATCCTGTAATTTGAGATCTTACAAACTAATTTCGTGAGACTAGAGTCAAACCGTGATTTCAGAGTACATTTCAAGGACTACAATATATAGGACCAGATAAATTGAAAGATTATCCGTGAAAGTCGCTGGACAGAGATGGGATTTGTTACTTTTCCCGTTATCATTTCAAGGGGCTTCACATTAATTGTCATAGGCCTATATTTTGTTTAACAAGCTTAGTGTTTTGTCCTTGTGTCTTTTGCGCCTAAATTATCAGGTTTTCCTTTCCCAAGTACTGTCCAAGAAGTCGGATGACTTAGGCTAAGCACAAAAATGTTGTATTTAACACAACTTGTAACTTAATGTCGGCACTATGAAGTGTAAAAATGTGTGATGAACGTAAAAACAAAAGATTATTAAGAAGGCATTGAAAAAGTGAGAGAAAAAGTGGAATGAGAAAGAGAGTAGAGTAGGGAAGGAGATGTATGCAAAGGAGATGTATGGAAGTATTGTAAAATTATAGAGCCTGCAACAATTGAATGCATTTCGCATTTAATTTTAAACAAGCGTGACACAAGTGCCGTTTACTTAGACAGGTTGACATGAAGTGGTGTCATAGGTTTTACCCAAATAGTGATCAACCTGTAGAAGCCTAACGTCAACTATAGTGGTCGTACCGCACCGCTAACCTCTAAAGTTGCATTTTATATATTTATTCAACAAATACAGGTAATGAATATTTTAAACATGGTATATACTCTCCGTTTCTCTCTCTTCAAAATGCAGTTTGTTTCATAATTCTAACATATTTTGTTCCTGTATTATTCACATTTTAGATACAGGATGTGCTAAAATTTAAAAAAAATAATTCCGGCGCCAAAAGGTTAACAAGGGCGCAGACTATAATACGGTATTGCTGATTCATCTGACAGGAGGAGTGTCGCGTCACTTCCTCTCCCTCAAAATGGTGGCCGTATTGATTTTGGAATAAGGCACACTTCTTACATCGTATTTCTTGATACGAGCAAGAAGTGACGTCAGTTGCGAATTTTGTAATCTTCAGTCCCCTTTAAGTGGAAATACATAATGGAATTTTCATTATTCTGGTATTCATCTTTATAATAATCAGTCTAAAGATTACTCTCTCGGGCTAATTCTATGCCACAGATTGTGTATAGGTTGTGTAATACTTTAAGACCTGCACAATGCGAAATATTTAGTTACGGTACGTTGTGTATACACCGCTTGTTACGTTATGTAGTTTTCTATATTTTTCAAAGAAACTCGAACTTCTGAAATCGGGGCTTAGTGCGTGAAATGACCGCCAAGTCCATACAGTGTTACAAATCAGCGTTGACTGCTAATATTTATCCTGGCTAGACCCTATATATCCATAATTTTCTCGTCTATCATTAATTCCAGACAGATTAATTCTTCTTAAGAACCTAATAATTACCCATCTTGTTAAGAATTTCCTGTCCTTCATGGAACCAGGATGTACGTCACAGTTCGCCAGTAGTGCTGGAGACAGTATGAAACCAGTGATTGTACTCCCAAGTATCTGAGTAAATTCTTTATTTGTGTTATATTATCCAATTTTAATGACTATCAAATACGGCTGGTAAGTAGTCAGAAATTCCTGCTTCGTTGACAGAAGACCCCGGGTTTGAATCTGGGCCTGTGACCAACTACCATGGCGTAACTTCTTGTGCATTACCTTCTCTTAATTTCGGCATAGTACTTGGTAATTGTTTACTTTATACTGCGATCTTTCCCTTCCACAGTTTTTAGTTAAACGTTGAAAATTATTATACGATTCGACACTCTTCACAGCAGAGTCCTGGGTTCGATCCCAGGTTAGTCTACTTTATATTTAGGTTGGGAAAATGGCAGTGCGACAGGTTTTATCGGGTAGGTGGGTATTTTCCTTGTCATGTCTTTCCGCCCGTGCTCATTCAGCTTTCCCTGACAAACTAAATTTTAACAATTAAAATCTTCTTTTTTTTAAAAAAAAACCCTCTTTTGTAAACTATTGAAATTATCACTTATAAGCCGTCACGTAACGGAACAACCCCCCCACCCCTCCTCTGTCTCTTAGCTGTATTCCAACTTAAGTACCTCTATGTTATTGTGTACTGAGTTAGAAGTTGCTGAAATGCGTTACATTACACTTTACAAAACAGACGTGAACAAAAAATGGAAAGAAACAATATGACGATAACACGAATAAATTATTAACAACAGTTATTCGGAACTTTTATACTCCGTTCAGAATTCAAAGTATTGCGTATTCTGTTCATTTGGCAATGTAACGCAGCATTCTGTGGTAGTTGAGAAAAGTTTCTATGAAAAAAAGAAGAAATTATTACACATAACTGGAAAAACAATGGACTGGAGCTAAACTGAAATGAAATCAGTCTTCTTCTTTGAAATGCAAATATAAACGTCTTTGTACCTAAGTGCTGTATTATTTTATTGCAATTTCATTCAACAGACGAAATTTCTTTTCCTTTCAGAGACCTAACAGTGTAGTTGAGGGTGGTTTTTCATCATCTTCAAAGAAATATTTTTAAAATGTCTGTACTTCAGAGTCATAATGGGAACGGAACGTGAAATAAACTTTAAAATAAAGGTGTGGGGAGTTGACCATTTATGAAAGTAAGTTTTGAAGAAGAATTTATCCCAAGCATTTGACTCCTTCTTCAGAAGTCCTTGTTTGTTAAGTTACTTAAGAGTTTTTCCCTAGTTTTTGAAGCGTAAACCCTCGTTACCGGGTTCACAGAAGTGTTCCATGTGCCATGTATTCAACCAGTCCAATCACTGTTTACGACCTCCCACCTTATTACTCCAAGTTCAATAATACGTTACGTTATTTCAATTTTTGCTATTTTCTCCCAACCTGATATTCAGATCTTCTGATAACATTTTTTTGTTCGTTTGTGATGTTTGCCGCTCGTACTACATGTACTGTCCACCGCTTTCCCAAATTTGAACACGTTACTGACATTTTGTGAAAAGAACAAACGAAGCATTTCTTTATAATGTATCTTTTATGTATTCATTTCAGCATGAAGGAAAAATTTTGAATTGATTTAAGACTGTTAAAGTTCCTAACTTTTTGTATAATTTTTATAATATTATCTAAAAATGTATAATTTCTTTATTAATATTGCCCTCATATGCAATGCTGTATTTTCCAAACTACTGCTCACGAAATGAGCTGGTTGCTTCTGTAAGAACGCGTACGTAATTGAAGTGAAGTGGATGCAGAGTAACGAAATTATTGTACTGTCTGTTACAATGATGAAGTTATGCAGATATGATATAAAGCAAATGTAGGAAATTTATTACATTCAGAAAATTCCGTAATTTGCGAATATCACTGTCTGCTTACAGCAAGGAGAATTATTACAGCTCGTGTGCGATTATCAGTGCTTAGTCACGGTGGGGAACAACGTGTAGGTATTGTAACTTAATGGAAGAGAAAACATAACGTGAATATGTGATAAACAACAGAAGAAGAATGAAATACATATCCTGACTTTACTATCCTAATAATTAATCTAGCGTTATCTTAGCGCGACAACCAGGCTTTCCTTTTGTTCGAGGTGTGTTGCTTTGTATAATAGCTAAAACGGCGGACGGTTTTCAAGTCTTTCTTCAGCACTCCATGCAAATTATAAAAAAATATGTTAAAATAGACCACGATCGCTCTCTTATACATTTTTTGATTTATCATTATTAAACACGCTGTCCCTTCTTTATGTGAAGGAAGGACAGCTGTAAAGTTAATCATGAAAACAAAATGCTAATTTCATTTATAGTTTAAATTATTGTTAAGTTAAAAAATAAAATCCACGTGTCACGTATGAAAATCACTTCATATACGATAAAAATTACCAGCTTTGAATTAAGAAAAACTAAGGATTTGTCAAGTACAAAATTGCAGCCAAGTGCTTTCGTAAATAACAAAGCACGCAAAGAATTATACTTTGATTGTCAACGCACAGGCTTATACGCAGGCTGACTCAAAGTCAGCTGACCTAAAACATCACTCGCATTGACAGTACTGTTCAGGTTAACCTGTTAACTTTGGCTTTTGTCACTTGTACGCATTGTTTTTACTTCCACTAGTTTAGCGCGGCGCAGATGAAATGTCTTAGGCGCTTTCGCAGAATTGCGAAAAGTGACTATTAGCTTCATAATATCTGTCCGTCCGTCTGTCTGCCTGTATGGTGCTCCTCAGCTCCCACTGCAAGAAGTTTCATGAAATTTAATATTTCAGGGGTTTTTAAACATCTGTCGAGAAAATTCAAGAGTCGTTAAAATAGACAAGAATAACTGTTAGTTTACGTGTAAACCTATCTAAATATATGATAATGTCGCGCTGAATTCTTCTTCAAATGACAAGTGTTTCAGAAAAGTCTGTAGAGAAAATCATGACACATTTAGTATTTAAATTTGCTTCTCCGAAAATCATACCTTTTATGAGATAATGTGAAAAAATATGGTTGAGGCAGACAAACCACAGATTACAGCATAATATGCGTGCCGGACAACTAAAGCAAGAATACAAACACACACTAATGATACTTACTTGTATTTTTTTTTCCACTGCAACAATGCTTAGGCCAAGGTGCTTCAATGGTACATTACACGTACATTGTCTTGTCTTCTTTAAATTGAATAACCAGTAAATTTACAACTTATTGTAGTGTACATTTAGTAACCGGTAACATGAGTTTTGGGCCACTCTGCAAATTTACTGGCTGCCACAATATTTTTCTGACTCTTAAGAATCTGAAAACAAACCCTGCGATTCTGAGTCGATCAGTATTACAACTGACATATTCGGCAAGTTAGTGGTGTCAGAGTTTCTGGCCACAGATACAGAGGTCCCGGGTTCGATCCCCGGCGCTACCAGATTTTCTGAGTAGTAGTGGGTCTGGAACGGGGTCCACTCAACCTCGTGAGGTCAATTGAGGAGCTA
>Ga0136643_10003992_pt1 | contig 20118 bp, 13 predicted proteins | sample TergutLab28metaG_FD_96883 | JGI IMG/M metagenome (GOLD analysis project Ga0136643, IMG submission 96883) | Labiotermes labralis P1 segment gut microbial communities from Petit-Saut dam, French Guiana - Lab288 P1 (version 3) (version 3) | ecosystem: Host-associated > Arthropoda: Insects >...
TATTTATATATATATATATATATATATATATATATATATATATATATATATATATATATATGTGTGTGTGTGTGTGTGTGTGTGCGTGTGTGTGCAACTTTGTGGTGCTAATGTTCTTGCTATTATTTTTAATGAACCGAACACTCCAAATTCCAAAACTCTTACCCATTTTTGGCTGCTTAATCTGTTTCAAAGATCCGTCAAAGTCCGAGGACGTGTGTTGCTTTTCGTCATCTGCTGTTCATACGCTGTAATGAGTTGATATTCGCTTCCCCTCGTCTAACCCCAAAGGTAGAGATCTCTTTTTGTGACTACGTACTAAACATATTCATAGCTACACTCCAAGTCTGGAGGTCATCTCCTCCATACGCCAGCTAAGGACGTGCCATGTTATGGAGATACTCTGCTGCTTCTACGCTAACGGTGGCCAAAAAATGTGTTTTAAAGTGTGGCAAAGTTAAATATTTGGAGCGACAGAAACAAGTCAGAGTTGCATTCACGATGTAGTTTATGTTATGTTAAATGTGTGTATTTCTTGCTGTCAGTCCATATTTGTATGTCGGAGTACGTGTTGGGAAATCCAAGATTGCCTGTGGCCTGTTCCGAGTGCCTTACCTCGATCCGCAACTTGACAGGGAAGTGTTAAAATGTCAGTTGAACGATGCAATAGAAACTACGAAATTGATAGAATAACTAAAATAAGGTAACGATTCTGCTTAGTTGTTTCATTCGCTTGTTGTATATAATAATATTACACAGTGAACTTTCGCTAAACTAAAATATTTCAAAACAGTATTTATTGGATTAAATGGGAGAATTTTACTCAACTGAAAAAAAAAAGGATTTTACATATATACACGATCGAAAGTGTTGACATTTTCGAAATGTTCTCATTTCGTGTTTTCGTAGCAGGGCGTTTGTTGAAAGGACAGTATTCTTAGCGATATTTACCACTATTGAATTGGGTTTTCACAGCTAGCAGATTACTGTCATTAACTAAAATAGGGAGAGAGCGGAAGTAGAATAATTTCTCAAGGTTTTGCTGGATACATAAGTGTTTTTACCTAAAGACTGTGTGTACTTGATGACCCCCACCTCTTCACATATTACCAGAGACCACCGAAGTTTCCAGACTTTGATTTTACTTGAATACGGAAGTGCCTTAAGGCGCAAGAGCACCAACAATTTACTGAGCCTTTTAATCTGAGGGTGGCACAGAGCGACAGAGGACGGCTTATACCTGGCTTAGGGGTACACACGAATTGCTTAATTAGCCTGTACCATACATGTGAATATCTTCTTCAGCAGCCTTTTAATATGTTAAGACAATTAGTTACTTCATCAAGGAAGGTCTATAATATAAGGCTCCGACTACCCATGTATGATGTACAGTCATATATTGCGCTCCCACCTGAATAATCGTGGAAGGAAATTTGCTGTAGGGCTGCTGACAAAGAAATAAACAAACCTGTATGCCTGTACAGAATATTACGTGAATATTTTTATTTTCGCTTAGAAGTAAACAAGAATGGTAGGTTGCATTAGACGGATACAAGCATACAAACTAAAGGAGTTTAAGAGTGTTGGAACTTGGACTACATGCGGGTATTTTCCAAATTATTACTTTCTTTCCGATATTTAATTCGCCATTTTTCTCACGTTATTTTAATTTGCTTTGTGTTGAAAAATTCAATCAACTCTCTCTCTCTCTCTCTCTCTCTCTGTCTACGTACGACCGTCACTTTTCTTATAGCCATAGTTTGTTGCACGTAAGCAACATTAATATGTTAAGACTGAAAATTAAAATGTAAGATATTGTCGAAATTATGTAAAAGTTCTTGCACCAGCTTTGTGTAGCACAATTACTTTTTCACAATTACTTTTTGGGGAAACTGATAGAATATAATTTAAGTTTTGTGTGAATTAAGGGTTACTGTGGAACTGTACAGCCCTAAATTAAATTCGATTGAGAATTTTGAAGTGGAGACATCGATAAATCTCACTTATGATGGTAAGTGGTTTTGAAGCTGGAACATGCTGAATAAGGGGGGGGGGGGTAGAGAGAATGAGTGAGAGAGGACAGACAGACCGGCAAACAAACAAAAAAACAAATATGACCTGCGTATCACGCCTTCTCTTCTCATTACTCTACCAAATCAACCTGTAAAGAAGAGCAGGACTATGTCAGGATAAAGTGAAATGAAATGCTTTGGTTTTTGGATACTTCGGATGTGCTTGAACAGTAACTGGTTGCCATTTTGGTAACTGTGGTCAGCCATTTGCTTCAGATTTACTAGTTCAGTTGTGTCATTAGAGTGAGAAGTGCGAGAAGGAAGTGATCGCAGTTTACATTGATACACTATTGCAACAGTGTAATTCTTTCATGTCACGTAAGCCCCAAATGAGGAGAAACAGCTCTTGTAAGCCTTTTACAATGCAAGGCATAAATATTCCGGCTGAATGGCTGTGGCTACTTATCCTTGACATGTATGAATGAAGCCAGTAGACATAAATGCTTTCTTGCAGGATTCTCAGAAAGAATAAATAACTGACGCAGTGCTGTGCCTTAGTGATAATTTTACCTTTACACTGTAATGAAGACAAGCTGTTACGGATTTCGTCAGTAACTGATCCGATAAACTCATATTGAAATTAATTTCTGTACAAGTCTTCATTATCCCCACAGTCTCATTCTTATGCTAATGAAACCATTCCCACACGATACACGTGGAAATACACACTACCTTCTGCTGGTGAAGGATGACAATTGAACTCGCACGACGGGTGACCTCCATCAGAGCATCAATTCGCGGACGTGTGTTGGACATTAAAATGTAATGGGCTATTCTGCTGCTTAATCACGTGGCATTATTTTTTATTCAATTAGTAAATTACCTCCGCTATAGATGGTGCCTCAAACCCCGGAAAATATAAAACTAAAGAGTAAAGGAGAAGATAAAACGGCGACATACCATTCTTCTGTTTATCGTTCCACCCACACAGAAAAAGTGCCCAAAACGCATTTCCCGGGCACTGGGTCAGCACTCAAAACGGACGCTAATTTTGTCGCGCTCCCTTTCCAAAATGCAATGTTGTTCTCCTCCTACCAGTGTTTCCATCCTTATAGACAATTACCTGTTTCTGCTGCTTCTGTTGTTGTTGTTTTTATTGTTATCGCCATCGTCGTCTTGTTTGTCGTCGTCGTGGTTTTTGTTGTAGTTGTTGTTGATGTTGATGTCGTTTTGAACTAGCAACTCCTGGCAATAAACACCGGCATGTTTTGAAATAACAGAATGGAACTTCGAAAATCAGGATTCTGAAAGGCAGGATTATCGAAATGGTTAACAAAAAATGAACTTTATGGATAATAATATTCTTTGAGAAGATGATGGTCAATTAGCTTCTCAAGAAATCTTTGTCCTTAGTTGAATCCGAAATTCACTGCAGTGTTCGCATAGCCCGCCAATACAACCTATTATTGCCCGGTTGAATGAAATGCAACAGATATTATCTCAGAAATTAGAAAAAGAAAAATTCGATGGTTACGACATGAGGAACGAATGCCAGAAGAAACAAAACTCTGAAGAGTGTGTTTAGTAATATCCCAAAAGGAGAAAGGTCCGTTGGAAAACCAAGAAACGGATGGTTGGTTAATATTGAAAATGGTCTGAAGAAAATTAGTGTTAGAGGCTGGAGAAAAATATTTAGGGTTGGAGACGCCTGGGAATTGAACCTGAAGGAGGCCAAGGTCCTGCATGGGCCGTAGAGCCAGTGACGAAGAGACAAAGAATATAATCTACACCCTGTTATCATATTTCTTTAAAATAAAACGTATGGTCATGTCGTGTTCATGCAAATGAGCTATACCGTCAAACACAACACTTCAATGCTATACGACAATGTGCTACACGTTTCGGTATATATTATAAAGTGTATATTCTAACAGTGTTTAAGCCTAAACCTGATTCCAAAATATGATGTATAGCATTAAGTGTTGTGTTTGACAGCATACTTGGTTTAAAATTAATTACAGTAAGCACAACAGGATGATTATGAATAAAATTTTTGATGTTTTGACTGATGTCTGGACGGCCACCACTACATGAGCCAGTGGCGGATTGTCTGCTTGCTTACCTGATTAAGTGCTTAGGGATATTACACCTGGGACAGCCATATTGAATAATGTGATCTTTAATCCAATGAGTTCTGATGATGCCACAGACAACATGGCCAAAAACTTCTCATGCAGCTACGGTCAGCAAGCTTCTTCAAACGTGGCCAAATAAGTCCTTATTTGGTCACGTTTGAAGAAGCTTGCTTCCCAGATATTATGATCTGTACCAGAGGCTGCAACTACAGTTTTATGTACTCCTGGTAATGGGCGCGACAGACGCCCGAAACATGTAGAGAAATTTAGCAGTAAATAAATATCTGCATACTGTTGCATCTTGTTGGATTTCTTGAACCTAGCTACTCACTGTCTTAGTCATGACGATATGTCTCTGAACCGATATATATCAGATATTCACTATGACGTACGTCTTCCAGAATTACTTAAGTTTGATGAAGAAAAGTGTTCCAAAAAGATTTCTAAGCACTGACTTATATTTCCTATGAAGAAGATAAGATATATGTTGTCAATAGGATGATGAGGAAGATATTGACAAACTTCTGGAGAAGACACTTCATTTTGGACATTCTAACTTTCCGAAGCCAGTCCATTATCTGTTTCAAACTACACGTGCTTCTAGCCTAGAGACTAAACAAGACAGCTGGAACATACAAGACAAGGGGCACAGCTACGGGAGGGGGAGTGGTGCGGCCGCCATGGGCGGCAATGTCGAAAAATCTCCTGCAACCTGCTGTTCGTTGCATGGTTTGCGGTCTTCATGCTATTCTTGATGAATATTTGAACTTTCTGCGATACTATGTGATGTTGACGTGGTGTTATGCCCCAAAAGACTGAATCTTCCTCTTATTCTTACTGACTGATCCAGACTCCATTCATGAAAGCCATTTAGTCTTCCCACATGGCGACAGAACCGATCCCAATGGCCACGCAGTCTAAGCTGTGCGACTGCGGCCATTCGCTTGCTGGGATTGCGGGTTCGAATCACGCTGGGAGAACAGATGTCTGTCTTTTGTGAGTGTTGTGTGTTGTCAGGTAGAGGTCTCTGCGACAGGCCCAGAGGAGTCCTGCCGCGTGTGATGTCTCTGAGTGTGAGCTCGAAACCTCGACAATGAGGAGGCCCAGGTACCTTGGGATGTCGAGCCATGGCGGGGGGACTGGCGAGACAGCATGCTTTGCAACAAGTAAATTATTCCCTTAGTATACAGTTCGCCCATAAGGTAAGAAATTACACGTTTGCAATATATTAAACTTCGAATTTTGGATTGACCTTATGTGAAGTCCAGTTGCCAAGGCATAGCACTTCTAGGTTTGTGGATGGAGAAGACAAACTTGAGACACGCAGGATCACCCTGTATTTGTCGGACAGGTCCAAGCAATAGTGGACAGTCCACTGGCTTTGGGGATGATTGTAGGGCTAACCAGCCTTCACCCTAAAATGTGTAAATTAACCGTTTACAAAAACCATAGACTTGGATGGGTTTTAGGTGCGTTCGCACAGTCGCGAGAAGTGCCTTTTAGCTTCGTCATGTCCGTCCCTCTGCTTGTCCGCATGTATATGCACGGCTCCCACTGGGCATATGTTCATGAAATTTTTTATTGGGGACTTATACGAAAATTGGTATAGATAAATCCAAATTCGGATAATATCGGGAACTTTACACAAAGATTTTAGTATCTTTTTTTGTTGCCGACGACATTAAATCGCTATATTAGGGCTGTCTTCGAGTGACATGTTATCAGCCTGTTAGAATAGCGCAGGATGGGGCGCACCTAAGGGAGGGGGAGGCGGGGGTTGCAGGCTGCAGCCCCCCCACCAGGACGAAATTAAAAAAAAACAGGGTTTGTGTACACGATATCAAACTCTCACGTGATTTATCCCTCAGCTGAAATCAGCCACTGAAATCGGCTGATGAGTAGAACATTGGAATTTTGAAAAATATAAATCAGAAATTTAGGATGTCTTAGATGGAAATGAAAAAAACCAAGATTAGACACTATGATTTAAATTGGGTGAATAAGTAATGGAAAATGTAGTTATATTTGTATGTACATAAATGGAGTTGCAAAGAACGTTATAATTGCAGTTACATTATTTTATAACATAATTATTAAAATCAAACATAAATTATCTACAGACTCAGCGTAAGCTCCCTGCCCCAATTAGAGATTCAGGGTGTGCACCTGTCCCTGGAGAAATGAACATCATGTGAAAGTGTCTTAGAAATCTGTTCTATTGCAGGTTTTGTTATCACAATGGTGTTGAATGTTTGTACCAACTGTTAGATAAAACTGTGAAGATAAATCTGTACTGCTGCCCTCCCAGTCAATATGACTGCCAGATCTGTCTTACAGTGTTAATCATGGGAGATAAAAACAGTCCATGTCCAAGGTTTTGTGCTGATGACATAGATACATGCTTGCTGGGCAACTCATGTCAAAGTTTACTTGGAGATGTCTAGCACCAATTTTTCCTCAGCACTTGTCTGTGTTCACTTAATTTCTAAAATAGAACCTGTTGGAAACACTCTCATGAATTTGTTTTCCTGTGTGTTGACTAGTGAAACAGGAAACTTTTCACCTTAATTCACAAAGACATTTCTTTAGGAACTGTGTTTAGTGCATCGCAAACTAGGCTGTTCACACTGGTGTGAAGAAATGAAAGAAAAAATTTATGTATGATTGCAAAACAATTTCTCCTTACAAAAAATGGCAAACAATTTCAAAGTGTCTTAAAATGTAAAGGAATATCACAAGACACCAGCAAATTTATTACAAAGGCTCACAATGAAATTTCACTTTATTTACACGTATTGCACAGAATGTTTTACATTGAAATGTACTAGTGGCAGAAATAAATAACATTTTTTAATTACATCTGTAGTAACAATTCAATAATTTTTTCAATAAGGAAAATTAAAACATGTTTTTCATCTCTTACAGGACAGAATAATATAATCTCAAATTCTAATTTAATCAAATTTACTGTTATCCATGTCTGTATGTTCACATGTTTGTTCTTAGGCATCTGAAAAGTTGTGAGTTGAGCAGAATAAATGTTTGTGTGCTGGGTGTGCAAACCTTCATTCTGCACAACTCCAATGACTTCAGGTGCCTGGGAAGAAAATCTGCAAACACACATACATACACTCACATATACGTGAATGTATGTATTTGTGGGCTACCACAACAACAAATTTTAGCCCACTGCATACTAATGAACAGCCTTACTCAAATCTGACCCAGTCTTTACCAGGTAGTTTTGCCCTTCAAGTTATTTAGATGAGGACTTAAAGGTTACGAAGTATGTCCATTAACGAAGGTCTCAAGGAACTGATGTTGATACGAGTTATAAAACCAACATGTTTCTTATATAATGTAATATATTCCGTCTATACACAATTATATATATCAGCATAGTGATATCGTATATACTCAGATTACATTATGGCAACATGTTTCGACCGTAAGATGGTCATCATCAGGCCAATAAAGAACATTTTTTAATGTACAACCAAGTGAGCACTCAATGGGATCCCATCTCATTTACAGTAAAAGTTAAAAACAGCGTACGATGAAACTCTTATTTGAAGTTAAAACATTAAAACAGAATGGTAAGTAAAAGTATACAAAATCTCATTCAAATTGCTGTATTGTTGAGGGCCTCTATGTGGTTACTAATTCATTGAGTATTGTATCTATCCAACCATTAACCAAGTGAAGGTCAAATGCCATTCACACTGTTAATTGAAGTATACAACCACTATGTCTCATATGTTTATATACACGTCAATCAGTTGTGTTACATTGTGGAACTCTTGTTGTTTTTATTTTTAGTTCAGGTTCACAAGATCACTGGCATTAATGTTATAGTCACTGTACCGTTGTTTTAACTATTCGTTATTTTATTTAAGGGAGTAATGATAGGCCATGAAGCAACCATTATGTTTTTAACTGAGATATTCAACGTAGTTCATGGTCAATTCCCCGAGTGATCACATGTACATAACTTTGAAAGCGTGTAGTAAAATCGGTAAACTCACTGTTACTATTGTTGTAGAAGTTCATTGACCCTATTCCCATGGGTGTCCGACGTATTGTGGTTACAAAGTAAGGTCTACGATGAACTGGTACAAATGAAGGCTGTGAGATCCAACAACAGCTGGTATTTGGATGAGGTGTTAACATGTGTATGTAACACGGTATCCCCAGTGTTAGTATAGTCAGACATGCCCTGTGTGTATGCGTGCACCCATTGAGTGCTCACTTTGTTGTACCTTAAAAAAGTGTTCTTTATTGGCCTGATGATGACTGTCTTACGGTCAAAACATGTAGCCATAATGTAACCTGAGTACATACAATATCACTATGCTGACATATAGTTGTGTATAGATGGAATATATTACATTATATAATTTTGTTACTACACAATGGGATGGCCTGTGTCAAATTTACCACATGTTTCTACTGTTAACATGCATGAACAGCTTTCACTGCATTGTATGAAAGTATGATGGATCACGATGAAGACTTTCATACTCACATACTGTTTCTAGTCTGTGTATGTCTATATCTGGATATATACAATGTGATTGGTATTGAAAATGGAATCCAAATTAATTTATACAGATACAGGGTATTGTTGTTCATAACAGGTACACAACATTTCAATACAGATGTCAAAGGCTCTAATCTGTAACCAGTATCTACCTTAACAACTGGATATATACACAGTATGACAGTACTCTTGATGCACATATTATCGCTTGAATTTGTACCGCTATAACTGCAGTAAGGCAAACTGAATAAACTCTACATACCCCTTGTGAGTTTCAAGTGTGTTCAGCAATATTAGTGTAATATTATTGGATTTTCCAACTGCCTTTCTGCATTTTATAACTTTGCTGTAGTCATACAATTTTGACTCTTATAAGAGCATCATCTTCAGTGACCTGTGAGTTATTGTTGGTTTATATATGTGTTGGCTGGTTACACTGTTACTGTATTGTAGATGTTGTGGTTATAGGAACTCCTATACAAGGAACCTGCCCCACCAGAGGGACACAGGGCATCACAGACTAGGCTGGAGAACTGACATTCTCTCTATACGAACAAGCTACCACTTTGAGAAGTGAAGCACAGATCCAAGAAGTAACCACATGGTAACATAAATACCAGTGACAACCTGGAAAATGAAAACATGGATAATGTGCGCTATGGCTTCACTAGAGAACAAGCCACAACAAGAGTGATTGAGCAACTTTGTCAGAAGCACAAAGCACTCATCAGCATGGAAGCCAGGCTCGGTCCACAGCTGGCCCATTCGCCATGTAGCAACTGCTAGACCCATTGCAGCATAATTTGCCATCCATGGATGTGAGAAGAAATGGCCAAGGACCTACTCATTGGTTGGGCACTCACTAAAGATGCTACAATGAAGCTAGTGCAACTAGCCAGTAAAGTCAGACTATTATCTGATTCTACATCTCTTGGCTCACTGGCTTCTCCTGGAAGAACATACGCAACATTTTGTTGCCCAACAGCTGTGTTTACAGTACATGGCCACCACCAAAGGTTGGCCAGCTGCCATCAACAATAGGTAGAGCTCAGTTGAAACGTGACGGCACATGGTGACGCACGGTAGGGGAAGTGAAGGGGAAACATGCGAGTGGAGTGGGTCGCCAGTAGTCTTGCACTCTACCTTGGAACATGGTGTATCCTGCATTACTACCATTACTACCGCTGATGCGCACACCTCGGCTGCCAGTAGTCGACTGAACTGACCCCTCCGCCAATTTAAATGGACTCGTCCGTTTTGCTGAAAGACCAAATCTGGTATCTGCGCATGTGCCATCACATTTCAAACGTGCTCTACAACAGATTAGCAATGTAACTAACACATATGATAATCAATGTAGCTTACAGGTCACAGAAGATGATGCTACTTTAAGCATCAAAATGTGTATGACCACACAAATTTACAAAGTGTACACAAGAAGCTGCAAAATCGCAACAATATTTTAGAGCCAAATGGTGTGAACAGACCACAATAATGCATTCAGTTGCAGTGTGCGATGCTGCATGCTGGCTGTATCTCATGCGACTTGAAACTCCACTGAAAACTGTCCTTTTCCTCCTTGTCTCAAGTCTATGCTGCAGATAAGTTTTAATTTCACCATTAAGACCATTAGCAACTTTTCTTGATTTTGTCAGCATTGCTAATTCTTGGGCATAAAATTGTTCAACTAACGCAACATGTAAAATCACAGACTCTCTCCAAACACTTCCTTAATACATAATTTTTTCATAAGCTTCTACATTCACTTTTTCTTCCGTATATTTACATCCTGGTATTTTCAATTGCCACATTCATTCTGACAGACTATTCTGCTTATTTACAATTCATGAATTTACAAAATAAATTAAAATACTGAACACATAACGAGAATCCCAAGTCATTGAGAAGTACAGAAATTCAGTGTTTAATTTGTAAAAACAGTGCTGGATTGTGCAATGTGCATGAACATTTGTACAGTAAGAAATTCAACTGGTAGAACAGTGGTACTGCAAGGCAAAGTCTCTTCTTGGTGTGAAAGTAACAACAGGAAACTTATAAGCAAAAAATACTTTTATATTTGTCTTCCTTTCTCAAATTCTCATCATTTACTGAATTTAAAAAGCCTTGCATTGTAAACACTCATGCACTTGTGAACCAAATGTTCAGCTCTTCCCATCTGATTTATATTTTCTACCAATTACATAATATGAGTTGTCCAAGAAACCTAACTTTTTTTAAACACAGGATTCCAAATTGGTACAAATTTTGCAAGCTTTCTCAGTGGCAAAGTTAAAGTGTTTACTTCGTGCCATACATTAGTACCTTCAGTCATATGAATGAATATATGTGACACAAAGCAGGGCTATCAATATTGATCGATCCTTGCCAGCATGACATGTAAGAATCAGAATTTGCTAGAGTGTAAAAGATGAGGTTTTGCACATTTTTCTTTTAACTTTCTTCACTTTGTTTCGACATGGGAGTATACTTGATGGTGGTGAACATTTTAAAAAGTGGAAACTGTCCCTAAGCTACAGGAGAGCGGTTGCAATTAGGCATGTACTCTCACTGGTTGCATAACAGCAATAATGAATGCATACAAGAGAAACAGTACTGAAGCATGGCAATACATGTGACTACTTTATGAAATTTGGTAACCGTTACAAGCAATGACACAGCCAGCCCACACCATGTTTATAACCCACTCGGTATATCTACATGTTATTTTGAAGATGACATTTGTTTTAATCATATATTGCATCAATGTGGTAGGATTTGTCCTCATCTCTGGACCAAAATTTGGAATCACGACCTCCTGAATACAACTCAGGGGTATGAATCATGCATCTGTGATATTTGATGCTAATGTAAGAAAAATAATCTCTGAACTTCCTAAGATTTTCAGTTGTAGGGAAGGTGTGCACTGTTCATTTTTTTAATAAATGGGAAGATTCTCACAAACATAATCACTTAATGACTGAAATAACTGGCTTGTCTCTTAAGAAATTATTAGGTGTATAATCAAACCCATGAAAGCTTCATAATATGAATATGAAGATACTAATGAATGACTAATCCTGCATTGAATTCCATATGGTACAATATTCTTATGCTCATGCATGTACAATCACATCATACACTTAAAATGGGACAGCTCGCTGACAGTTCAGTTCCTAGGGGTGGGATAAAGGTGAGATGAATTGTACAATTTTACAGCTGTCTGCAAGTGTTTCACTGGAATATGTGTTTTGTACAATTTACAGTTCATTACAATTCCTCTGACTAGCAGCAGTGTGGCAAGTAGGTGTACATTACCATCTCAGCCATGGTGGCTGATTAATTTTGTTCAGTGGAACATACGTCAAATTCACAGGAATGTTGATTAAAGCGTACTTCCTCTGCAGTCTCTCCAAAGTTTTCCTTATCATGTACCTGTAGAGGCAGAAAACAGTTTACAGCTACCACAATAAGTTCTAATTGTAGCATTCTGGTTGTGCAAGCATGTAGTCCTATAGTTAGTTACCCAGGATTTTAGAGAAACATGCTGCCCCCATTTTCAGGGCAAACGTAACAGAAGGTTCATACACAGTGCTGGTAACTACATACTAGTTTACGCAGTGTCACAACCCACACTGCCTTGATAAGCAAAATTCAGATCAGAATATAGTTTACAAACAGCAATACATCAATTTCAAAACTTTCAGAAAATTTGTATCTTTCATAAAATAAATGACAGAGAAATTTATTTGGGGAAAAATATCTGACTAACAAAGGTGAAGGAATACTGAGATACAGTAAGTTGTCTATAATGTTATCATCTTTATATTATTGGTTTTAAGAGCAGAAAATGACATCAGTAGAACCAGCAAGACCACATGAGAAAAACTGGCAAGTCATAAATTCCTTTGCAAGTAGAAAACTTATGAAATTAACACATACTGACAGAACCCAAAATTAAAACTAAAATCAGCAGATATAAAATGGACCAAGACACTTTCTCCTGATTGCTTTCATAGTAACATACCATTAAAATTAAATCACATACAAGCATGCTGCAACGCAAAAATGTTTACTCTATGTTCAATTAATTTCTAAGGAAATAAAGTGAACACTGCTTCATGTACAGAAAGAAAAGTCAAACTTTTTGGTAGCTGCACTGACAAGACACTTGGCCTTGGCGACACTGAAAAAGACTTCTCACCCACGAAATTTCACTTAAGAAGAAGCACAATCTATAAATATATAATGACAGACACTCAGTGCTCACTGTCTGTTTTTGCTGCAAATCATTCACACTCAGAACAATATACAGGGGTCAAAATCGGATTTCAGATTTGAACAAATGGCATTCATAATTCTGCCTTCAGACAGAGGTATCTGTATGATCCCTGGCAACCCTTCACACAGCTTGGGAATGTCTGATGCCAACAAACATACCCATTTTTTCCCAGAATAAATCCTGCTGGTATATGAACTTCTCGAGAAGTATTATCGTTGATCATTTCAATGTAAAATTCATCACTTTCAGGATCTTGGTTTGCTACAATTATTGCTCGTGCACCAACTTCCTCTGCTTTGACAGTTTTACTCAAGAATGAACATTCCCTGTAACATAAAGGAATTCATATATTCTCTGGTCTCTGTTGCTAACACATTACCACTTTATCCAGATACTACTTTCAATTAAATCACTGAATCTTTTACCAACCAGTGAAATCCCATTGATACACCAATCAATATTGCGTGGAGGATCCATCAAACATTAGTGTACTATCCTTTACCTGGATTTGCACATGTCCTTCACACACTACATCACCAACATTGACACAATTTCGGTTGCATTAACTGCAGTTTGGCAACTTCACTTTCATACAGAGGGTATAAAACACAATACATCCTTAACAGTGCATACAAAGTAAAGAAAACCCACAAAATGACATTCAGTTTTGTATAAAATGCCAGAAGTAACAGACCAGGTGGCTTCTTATGCTGAAAGTGCTGGGTTCAACACCAGTCAGATCAAGTGTGGATTTTTTCTCATACCTTCTCCATTCCTTCCTGCTAAGCAAAAATTTTGTGAGGAATGCCATGTTCACATTTCGTGTAAAACTGTAAGATCCCTCTGCCTGCTAGCCAGCCATCATCACTATCATCATAACCACATTCACATCAACAATAATCATAATCATCTTCCCATGTTTACATCATCCTATTACAGAAAATGTGAAAATCTCTCTCCATGAGTACTTTCATTCACAATGGTACCCATACTATGTTGGTCAAAAACATACACACCATGTAAAAGTACATGTCAGAAAACAGGAATAAATTAACTTGCTGAAATCTGGAGAACCATACAGTGCTTTAACTACTTTTGATATATTATTTTTTCTGTAAGCACAGAATTACCCATATCTTATGCATTTTTTTCAAAAGTTGTTTGCCCAAGATCGGTTAGCACAATGTGGTACTTTCAGGAAACACAGCCTCTGTTTCATGAGAAATTATCTGATTATTCAAATGTTAGTATAATATTATCTTACCCTCTATCAACCAAAGCCACACTCCCTTCCAGTTCCTCTGCATTATGTGGCCATCCACATCCACATGGAGGCTCCACAGGCACGAGAGGAATTCCATACCCAGAAAATGTTTCATTCTACAAGTAAAGGATGTGAAATGCAATTTGTCACTCTGATCTTCAATAGTCATAGTTTGCAGCAGGTTCCTCTGAAATGCTGGTAGCTCTCTACAGTATTATGTAGTTCTACAACCTAAAGACTGTTGTCTTAATATTTGTTATTCTTGAACCTTAAAATATTTTTTCACAAACTTACAAACTGTGCACCAAAATCTTTAGCAGGTCTGATCTTGTATGTATATCCCAGTTCTTCCGGTTCTATGATTTCAAAGAATACATCTACTCCGATATCTGTACTTGAAATACCATCATAAGTATGCAAGTTGTTAGCTGAAAAGGAGGACACAACTATGTTACCAGTCTAGAAAACTGAAATAGACTCTACAAACCAGAACGAAAGAACAGGCTGTCAGATAATCAAGCCTACTTGTAAGAATACATATGGCTTCATTGTCTGCCAGACAATAACATAAGGAGTGTTGCATCATAATTTCTGGACTACTTCAGTAATCTAGTGATCAGCATTCTAGCCCACTGTTCCGAATATCCTGGGTTTTATATCAAGCATTGCCACTAATTATCAAAATACAAAAGGCTCATCTGACAGTGCCTTTCATTCACAGTTTCATCTCCTATCAACTCCCCTTACTTGTCTAGAGACATTTTCAAACATCTTACAACTTACACAGAGAGGTGGCTAGAGCTACCAGTGTGTTTGCATTAAGTAACTGTGAATTTGAAGGGGAATAATCTTCTGGCCACTATCTGCTCTGTTGTGACATACGTCATTTTCAGTTCTGCCATTGACTTAACTAGGAACTCTAACAGAAGTTTAACAAGCAGTGATCTATGCTGGCTTCCTGTTGGTCAGACATGTAGTTCGCCCTAATTGCACGTGAAAGTGGCCAAAAATCTAGCTGTCTAGAAAAGTCTATCCACATAAACTTACATGTCACTTTCTTTCAGTATCATAGTTATGGTAAATACAAAAGCATGCTTCTAGGCAATTAAACATTAATGCAATTTTATATTTACAATAATCAGCTGCGCAATTACAGGAAAGAAAAGTATTTTCGTAATATATTTACGTTGCTTGTTCTTTTTTACTGTCATTCATTTCAACTAACCTACAGTATTCACCACTGTCGGAAATTCTTGAAGGAGAAATAAACCAAACAACAAAATATTCACATTGAAGCCCACGATGAAAACTGGTATTCTTGTAAATGTATTCATTTCAACAAAACAAAACAATACTTTACACAGAAAGCAACTTAAATGCGGTTTTTTTAGGTGAACTAGACTGAATATAACAATTACGACCTAACCTCCCACTGACAATCTCCCATGCAGTATTCTGACCTGATGTGGACCAATGTGATTACTACAGTTAATCTCGTACTGTCATTTGTTTAGCCACTTAACGGGTTGCCAACATACACACGCACCACCACATCTTGTACATTCCACGGAGCCAGAATTCAGGCAAACAACAGCATGTGGATTGTCGCAAAAAAATACAAACCTACAGTAATTATTTCAAATACAGTTGTCAAATGTTACACTAAATCCATTAAATGCAGCTCATAATAAACTGTGAATCGTTCTGAAACGTTATAAATTCAGCAACTTAGTAGAAAGAATGTGTATTTGAAAGTCTTCTTAATGTTACTTTAAATAGAGCTTTTCCATACATAAGAGTTACAAGTGTACTCGATAATCTTTTGAAAATTTTGTTTGCCAGCATAAAATGTACTTTTCCGAAAATATGGATGGTGATAATTTGTACATAATGATGGTTCGTACTTCTTGCATTAATACCGTGTACACCTGAATTTGTTGAAATTTATTTTGGTTACTTAAAATTACCTCCAACAATAGAAATACGTATTCACATAGAAGAGGTAACCATATAATCTCTAATCTCTCAAACATGCTTCTGATTGAAGCTCTAGTTGTTGCATGAATCATAATTCCAGCACTTTTCATTTGTATGTTGAATAACTTCTCTCCTGTAAGGCGAATTACGCCCCAAAATTATTTAATATTTAATTGTAAAGTGAAAAAAAGTCAATTCATTTTATTGTGGCGCGCACGTGAAAGCACAACGAAAGCTGAAACGCGTTTCAAATTTCAGTGGTTTCTGCAGTATCGATATACCGGTTACATTTAAAGACTATGGAACAAAGAAATATCTGAAGAATTCCGTCTTTTGGGGTGTGTCGCCGTATAGTGTTTACAAATTTATCGTTTAGAGAGAATGTTTCGCCCCGTAAAGCTTGACCTGACTACACGGCGTCACAATTCAGAAGACTTCCTGATCTGTGACAATCTCAATACCATGTAGACAGATTGAATGTATGTAAAAGTCCTTATGTAATCGAAATGAAGACTCAGCTACCTAGTAGCTCCATAGTTTCATTTGTAGACTGTTTTTTTTAATTGTATGTCATATTTTAATAACTGCACACGGTAATAGACGGTAGTGATGCCGCTCGTATATGAATGCTTTGGGATGAACGAATCACCGAACGGAACTCTGGGACCCTAGTCTCAGATTCGCAGACCAACTGTCCTCGTCCATATGAACAAATTTAGAGCGTTCTGCATTCGACAGTCAGTCTTCGTTCACGAACCTGTCCTCTGCACGAGTAGTTCACCGGTCTGTCATCATCCACTAACCCACTTCATTCACCAATTCCCACTTGTTCGTTATCGGTTTGAGTACAAAACCAGAGCCGTAATCGTTTTCAGGTTTTTGTGGCGGTTGTTGGTTGTTACACCATGTTGCATACTGAATTTTCTCAGACTTTCGGGGTAATATACTGTTTCCATCTTCAGGGTGATTGTGGGTCTTCGTTCACGTAAGCTGAGTCGTACACCGGTAAGTCTGTACCTAAGTTTCTTTTAAGAGCAGGGTATTGGGCGGACTTCTGGTATGCACACACAAAAAAAGTTATTTTCAGTAATCAACAAACTTCAATTACAAAATATTCTTCAGTATTTTTAGTCAAACAGAATCGACGTACACCACTTTTAAAAACAACTTAAGCATTTGCACTGAGAGAACATATTGCTCAATTCTGAACAGCCGAGAATGAAGAAAAGCAGCATGAATTTTAGAAGAATTTGAACAGGCAATAGAAACAATATAATTGTATTGTAAGCATTTTTTATTAATTCACAAAACTTCCGTGAGAACAGGAGCCATAAGCAAAACTGACATAAATCAATACTATATAATGCAACGTAAGGAATATTACACTTTTATAGCTATTTGGAGAAGAATGTACCCTGCTGAGACATTATTGTGAGGTTTGAGATCTCCATAACACTAAAAAAATTAGAGATATAAAACATGGCAAGATGGCTTTACTACAACCCACAACATGCTGCTAGATTGTAAAACAAGCAATTTATTTTATCAATAATATGTTGTGTTGAACTGGATTAATTTGTGTTTGATATATTGTAAACACACCAGTGTCTTGCATTAAAAAAAAGTTGATCATATTTCAGAATTTTCTGTTTATTACCTCCGAGATTATACATTGAGATTATGAATGATAGTTCTTTCAAATGATGTAACTGTAGTCATACTCATACTCATTTATTTATTTGCCATGTAACATATACAGGTATACACACCATAGATTTGGAAATAGTCATATGATAATGGTAAAAATCATCTGTCATAAAAGATAGTTGTCTAAGTATCTAAGAGTACATGATAAAAATTTAATCTAGTAGTGATTAACAATAGCGACAAGAATTATACATTAAATGTAATAAATGACATGTGTAATAAATGACTTATATAATAAACATAAAATTAATATATCAGTTTCATAATGTGTTTTCCTTATATTCATAATAGTCGTCCATAGAGTAAAAAGAATGATGATACTGAAACCCTTTTTAAAGAGGATCTGAAATGTTTTGGATTATGAACTAAAGCTATTAAATATTGTGGGAGGTGGCTGAATACACTACTACCTGATATGTATGGCTCCTTGTATTTTGTCAAATTTGCTAATGCAGGATGGATATTGTTATTATTTCTAGTGTTATATTTGTGAATTTCATTATTAGCAGTAAATAAATGTTTGTTGTCAACTGCAAATAATAGTAATAAGTATATATACTGGGAACATAATGTCATTATTGGCATGTTCCTGAAAATTTTCCTACAAGAGTCCCTTGGTATAGTATTTGTAATGATTTTGATGATTTTCTATTGAAATATAAATACCTTTTTGGCGTAAGAAGAGTTGCCCCAAAAGATTACACCGTAGCTCATAATAGTGTGAATTTGAGCAAAATAGATTATTTTTAGTGTTTCTATTGGTAATGAATATTTTACATACCTCAAAGCATAGCATGCTGTAGACATTTTTTAAATTAATTGATCAATATGTTGTTTCTGCGATAGAGTGTCATCAATTATTAAGCCAAGAAATTTTGTTTCAGATGTGTTTGATATATAATTGTGATTATCCTGAATTTGCATATTAACATTGTAGCATTTTATGGATTTACATTCTAAGTAATGAGTGTTGCTAAAATTTAGTTGAGTAGATTGTTATTAAACCAGGTGTTTATATAATTAAACAGCATATTTGCATGTAAGTTAAAATTGTGTCTATTAGTATCTGTTATTACGATGCTAGTGTCATCAGCAAAAAGTACTATGTTATTTTCTTTATTTATTATTTTTGGTAGGTCATTTATGTAAACTAAAAAGAAGAGAGGGCCAAGTATTGAACCCTGGGTCACACCACAATTAATCCCTACCCATTTTGAAGCATTAGTGTTCTAATCTATTTTATTAAGTGTTACTTTTGGTATCTATTAGTTAAGAATAATTCTATTCCCCCCCCTCCCACTGCCTGTGGTGCTGCAGCCCAACACGGGCCATGGCCTCCACGTTCTTGAGGTTTCGAGATCACACACAATGATGCATAAGAGTCAGTAGGACTCCTCTGGACGAGTGATCAGCTCGTCATAGAGACCTCTACCTGACAACACACAACACTCACAACAGACAAACATCCATGCACCTGGTGGGATTCGAACCCGCGTGGCTACTGGGACCGGCATGATTCTATTAGTGTCTTAAATTTACCATCTATTCCATGGAATTGAAGTTTGTCTAATAGTATTTTGTGATTTATACAACCAAAGGCTTTTTGTAAGTCACAGAAAATACCTCCAGTTATTTGATTATTGTTCATGGCTGTTAAAATACTATTGATGAGGGGGAAAGCAGCTTGTTCAGTTAAGTGCTGCATTCTGAATCCAAATTGTTCTTTTGTACAAGGATACTATTTGTTTCAATGTGAGTATAAAGTCTATTATATATAAGTTTTTCAAAGACTTTGGAGAAGGAAGTTAATAAATATATTGGTCTATATCTTATGCGTATTGGACCGTGCATCATCTTGATATTTGAATAAAGGTTGACCAACTAGGTGACACTTGCTTTATTATATATTGCTCAACATGTTTCAGACGTTAATACGTCCATCTTCAGGAGCTAGCGAGTAATTGTTGTGTTGTTTAGGCTGACTTGAGGCGTGCTGATGTTATGTACCGGGATTGTCTGTTGGCGATGTGGTATCCGAGTGTAGAGAGTAGTGGTTCAGCCTACACTTGGATACCACATCGCCAACAGATAATCCCGGTACATAACATCAGCACGCCTCAAGTCAGCCTACACAACACAACAAGTACTCGCTAGCTCCTGAAGATGGACGTATTAACGTCTGAAACATGTTGAGCAATATATAA
>Ga0136643_10003994_pt1 | contig 20114 bp, 13 predicted proteins | sample TergutLab28metaG_FD_96883 | JGI IMG/M metagenome (GOLD analysis project Ga0136643, IMG submission 96883) | Labiotermes labralis P1 segment gut microbial communities from Petit-Saut dam, French Guiana - Lab288 P1 (version 3) (version 3) | ecosystem: Host-associated > Arthropoda: Insects >...
CCAACTACATGTCACTTTGTGTTCTCCTTTATAATACCAACACGTGGCAATAACACTTCGCAGTCGTCAGCTCCTGAAGATGGGCACATGGTTGCCCGAAACATGTTGAGCAACTTGTAAAGGAGAATAAAGGATAACACAAAGTGACATCTAGTTGGTTTCTTTTCCATACTGAATTACGATGCACGGTCAACCACGCATCAGATTTACACGGAAAGACATGACAAAGCTAATAGCCGATTTTTTAAATTTTTCGAAAGCGCTTAAGAAAACACATTGTTTCGAAAACTCAATATTTTCCCAATACTCAAGAAAGATGCAGTAACAACCCACAGGAACCTCAAGTATCCAGCAGCGAAAAGCTAAAATATCACACAGATCTGCACCGGAACTCAAAGGACATAAAAGCCAACGAAGTTCGCGAAATCGCAGAAAACTCAGGACTCGGGTTCTTTTAGTAAACTAGGATTAGATACCCTATTATTTTAGAATGTTAATTGTTTTGTGTTCCTGTGTAGTATTAGTTATGTTCTTGAAACTTAAAGAATTTGGCGGTATCTCATTCCGTCCATAGGAATCTGTCTCATTATCGATAGTCCACGTTGGACCTTACTTAGCTGCTTTGGTTTGTATACCGTCGTTTACTGATTATTTTTTAGAGCTTGTTTAATTTTCTTGTTTCTTTATTTTGGTTTATTTCAGGTCAATGTGCAGCTTGTTTCTAAGTGAATGATGGATTACATTGTTATTTGTTTTTTGGATTGTTGGGTTTAAATATTGTCATGAAATTGGATTGGACTGTCCTCCATATGAAATATGGAGGACAGTCCCTCAAGTGATCCTTGAAATCCATCGTCTCTTACGTAATGCGACTTCTAATTAAAATGTCAACAAAACCTTCTTCTGGATCCCATACTAAAAGAAGACCGAACACATGCTAGTGTATAGGATATAAAGAAGCAATTCTTATGGGTCTTAAAGGGAGTAAAGTAACACGAGGTTTTGAATGCGTTTTGTCTCACTATAAAGTGTCTTGTAACACAGAGGCGACAGGACTAGGAGAAGCCCCAGTGTTGGTGACACGCGGATAGCCTTCATATGTTGTGTTTAACAGTTCTGACACGCACGATGACAAAAGCTACTTCATCACATGAGGGGCAAAATCGACACGCGCGGATAGTCAGAACAGCTTGTTTTGTTATTACGTACAAAATATCTGCGTTGTCATTCTGAAGCAGGAGGAAAATTTCCTCTGCCAGAATCTTGATTCCTTTCTATACCAGTCCACACAGCCTGCAGCAGGATAATTAGTACTACTGATGTCCAAACCATATTACAAGCCTTACGGTATCTGCAGGACATGTTAGTATGCTAAGAATTACAGCAGCTTTGGGAAAAAACGCAAGTTTTTGGAAGGGGTTTTTTTTTGCCAAGAGCTTGGACATAAATGGACATAACAGCTAACGAAATTGTTTTATCTTCTGACGAATATCTTTAAATAATGACTAAAGAATGATTAAAATATTTAACGACTTTGCTTCAGCTATATACATGTATGTTTTATGTTTATCACGATAAGAGTTTAATAGTTATGAATTACCTGAAACCGGTATAGAAACAACATCGACAACGTGCCATATGAATTCATTGTGTGTAAACAATTAGCCAATGTCACAGGCTGTCACAGAATCATTACAGCTATATACAGCACGTCTAGTTTAGATGCTGCTAGCCACTTTCCGCCCTTGTTGCAATACGAGGGTTCATAAGCGTATCAACAAAATTCTCTTACTGGTTCCTACTTTGAGCAAGCCGAAAACAATTTAGGTCATTTTACCCCATTTATTTATAATAAACATATTAATTACATCTATATATAATAAGACAATATGCTTAATGTCGTACGTACCTTACCAGTGCTTCACGTTCTATATCACAATTTATTAACCAACACTTGTGTGCTAAATTGTGTTTCGGTGTCAATAGACACGGAAAGGCGTCGGTGCGGAAACTAATGTGAGGTCATATACACAGTGTAGTGCACAAGAGTTGGTTAATAAACGGTGACAGGAGAATTGTAGCTATGTAAGATTACTGAATCTTACACGGCGTCAGTCATATTTGCAACTCAAGAAATATTATCAGGGAGACAAAACCAGTGATAACACTGGATAGGAATGCAGGACGCATGGGAGAAATGAGATACGAATATAAATTTTTGATCGCCAAATAAGAAGGCAAGAAAAAGATAAAACCAAGAAAGATGAAATTGGTGAAGAACGAGCCAAGCATTGGACAAATGAGACAAGAATACAATTCTATGATCGGAAAGTGTGAAGGAAAGAGAAAGAAAAAAGCAAAGACGTTGAAATTGAAAAAAGAATGCAGCATGGATGGAAGATATGAGATGTTAAAACAAAATGTTTCTTGAAAAATGTTAAGGAAATAGAGAGATAAAACTAAGGAAGATGAAATTTGAGGGAAATGCAGCGTGCATGGGAGGTTAGAGACATTAACACACAGCTTGCTCGGAAGACGTGTAGGAAAGAGAAAGATAAAACCTAGGAAGATGAACCTGTGGAGGATTGCGGCACGTGCGAGAGAAGTGAGACGTGAATGAAAACGTTGGTCGGAAGGTTTAGAGGAAAGAGAGAGATGAAACTACGGATGGTGAAACTGGAGAGTAGTGCAGAATCCATGGGAGAAATGGAACATGAATACAAAGTTTTGGTCGGAAAATGTGAAAGAAAAGGATTATGTAAATTTAGATGATGGAGGGATGATGAATATAAAATGCAATAAAGGAAGCAGGGTTTCGGGATAGAAAAGGGACTGAACTGCCTATGGAAAGTATCTAATAGCGAGTTTTTAATGACAATATAACAATCAGTCTGGTTGTATGAAAGCAGAAAAGTCTTTTACCAGCGGGAAAACTGTAAATTTCTTAGAAACGCCCTTCTGTAGTGGAGTTCAGTTTGTTAGTTGTTCATCATCATTAACTTCCGTTAGGATGTAGGCGTTGATAGACCTCTTTCGGTCTCGTCTAACAGTCCCTTCAAATACCTTCCAAGTCGCCTTCGTCCAGCGGTTTATAATTCAGCTTTATTTGTTATTTGTTAGATGTTAATCATGTTCATCTCTTCGTAATGCCACAGTCCGATTCGAGCATGAAACCGCTCAGTCGTTGTAGCTTACTAAATTACATGCGTATACAAATTTTACAAGATATTTAGGTACAACCAAGAGACAAAAAATATGTACCGGGGTGCTGATAAGTCCTTAGCCCGACCAGGAACGAAACAAGCTCGGAAGCATGTCAGGGAAAGGCGCGATTTCAACAACATCGAGACACGAGCTGCCATCAAGTTTTTTCCCCCACCAAGGCAAGGCGACGAAGGAAATTCACGCCACTCTGACAGAAACGTCAGCTTGTCTCCTTCCTGGTCGGGCTAAGGATTTATCAGCATTCCTGTATATGAACAGGCATCCACTCACCGAGCAAGGCTCAAATTCGGGATTCCGGTGCTCGGAAGACTAGGCCTCCATTGGTTTCACAAGAGAAAATATGACTGATTTTTACTAAGTAAAAACTGAAAATATACAAGGAATCCTGTAGTAGAGAAACACGTTACTTAACTCTTCTCCACAGATTCTCCCCTTCAATGTGAAATGTAATCCGGTGGTCTGCATTGCCTAGCCATGAGCTGTGGACTGCCTGCCTACAGCATGTGCGTAACACAGTTGAAAGTAATCAGCTACCACTATTCGTGCACCAGACAAATTTCCTAATTCCAAACACATGAGCTGTTCTCTATCCGTCCTTCTAACACAACACATTTAGCTGACTCTCCCGGTAGAGCGGTTAGCGGTCCTTCACGAAATTTCCGACCCTATACTCTTTCCCGTATTGAGCTATACTGCTCAGAATATCACGCTTTTCCTTAGCCTGTCGAGGCATACTGGCCACACATAATTCATCATCTTCCCAATACAGTAAGAGGAGAAGAGTAGCTCAGCGGGTATGGCATATATCTTCACTGGCTTCGAAAACTGGGACTCACTTTGCGGCCCTTGCAGGATATATTTTCGCTACCGTTTCCAAGCCAGCTGTGAGCTTAACCAGGCTCTTAACAATACTTAACGGGAGTTACGTAGACAGAATGTGAAATTTTCCATTCGTCTGTTTCGAGTATAGAGATGAAGAGCAAGTGGAGTGCGACTTCAGTTTTCTTATGCCAATTTAGCGAAGTGGCTAAATACATGATACAACATTAACCATGGTATATATTCAAGATATTATTTTACTAGATGGAAACTTGCGTACTACAATAAAAGAAATCACAGTTTAGTGAAGTACGCGTTTGGTTTTCTGCAAATAAACTATGTAGTCGCTACGATTTCTTCAAAAGCAAAGTGGATATCATTTTTTCTTCAAAGGAACAAATTAGACAACTTTGCATTTCAGACCAATGGGACTGGCATTGACCTACCTTGATAGAAGTTGCATTCTTAGGGACAAATGAGTAGCTACAACTTACATAATTTTGCTGTTCATTGGTCTCAGAGTTACAAAGCATGGTATGCACTTTCCTAATTTTTCTTAGCAGAATGTCTTTGGACTTTGCCTTTCAACGGTCCTTACGTTCATGTCTCGTCACCATAATACACAAAAAAATGTATTAAAGAAACTAATCAGTCGCATGAGAATGTGGTTACGATAATTTATATAATCTTCGCGGAGTTAGACGAAGAAAAATTTCAGGAAAACACATGTTATTATTTAGTTCGTATTTCAGTACTTCATTTTAAATTAAAAATATTATTTCATTGTCTTTTCATGTTTGTAGCTCGCCGCAATAAAAAGCGTGTATATTGAGAATGAGAACAGGGCACAAAAATGGGGTACTAAGAACCATATTTGGACTTAAGGGAAACGTATTTACACACTTACGAGAAGTTATTTTATAGAAATGAAAAGAAGTCTAAGCCACCTGCGTAACTCGTACGACAGAAATTAAAAATTCATAAAATATTCTGACCGAAAATCGTATCGTAAGAGCAAAACCTCGTAGGTTTATAAGTACATGGTATGATACCATTGATACAGACTATAAAAATTACATCTTCCCGGCTTGTGATATTTATTATCGTAGAATAAATTGCCACCAAGACATTACTTTAAAGAAATTTTTCACAATTTGTTGTATAATTTCAATAGATTCTCCATTAAATTATACATAATTATATCTTCCACTATGATATTTCAGGATGTGAAAATAGTCATTTTTTTCTATTTTGAGTTGAAGTTGAAAACCTTGGAAAAAATTCTTATTTAACCGCCTCTTAATCAGATATCAAATAAGAACATTACAACAAATCGGTGGCTTATTTAGAGCATGACATAAAATATTTTGGAAAATTCTATGTTGAAACTAATTCTGACTTACCGTTTCGATCTTTCCTTATAACGGTACCAGAGAAAACATGACAGAAACACAAAAGTTGTGCATGTAAAGTAAATATAATCTTCATACTGACGATTTTGATAACCCCAAATCTCAGAGAGGTACTCACTCTTTTTCTCCATTTTGACAATCTCTGGTCTGCATAGCTACTCCGCCCCCGCAGGACCTCGTACAAGGGCTCCATCGTGACCATGAAGACCACGTACCTACGGTAACAGAATTCTTGTTCATCCTCTGCTGAAACATCTGATGCACCTGGAAAAAGAAAAGTAATATTCCTACAGTTCAGGGGTACGACAAATACGTCGATGGACACAAAATAATGACGGACAATCTGACGGAAATATAAGGTCCAGTATGAGAAGTTTCACTCAGTGTATATACGACAGGACATGAAAAGGATGAGAAGGCCCACTTCAGAATTTTAAACTACTGAATCTTCGTATTTTAAAATATAACAGAGACTTACTTACATTACTTGGGTTGTTCTGAACATACGACACAATTTAGTGGTTTTACTCTAACGGAAGGAACACGCTTCACACTTCTTACACATATTAGTGTTTTCACCTGAATATCAAAGGGATTAAGAGAACAACATGACTATATTCATTTCGGAATGCTTTACACCAAGTTGTGTCAAACACACCTTCAGTTCACTGAACATTTCCATTTTCTGTGTTTTATAGCTACTAAATGATACGGTAACGCCACTCGTCTCCGAAATATTGTGTTTCCATTATAAAAATTAGAAAATACACACTGCTCACATTATTTCAAGCATGTACTTTTACGTGTTTGTAACTAATGCCGATCATACATTTAACCTTTTGGCGCCGGAATTATTATTTTTAATTTTAGCACACCCTGTATATAAAATGTGAATAATACAGGAACCAAACACGTTAGGATTATGAAACAAACTGCATTTTGAAGGAAAAAAACCACGTTTAAAATATTCAGTACATATATTTGTTGAATAAATATATAAAATGCAACTTTAGAGGTTAGCGGTGCGAAACGACAACTATAGTTGACATTAGGCGTCAAAAGGTTAATTACTGTCGACACGCTCAGCATTAGTGTTGGTATGTTATGAGCAACGGTTTAAAACTTTGAATACTGACTTTCATTTAAGTCTTGTGTAAAACTTCAGTTTCTGCTCCACAGAGAACTCAGTCAAATCAATTGAGCCTGTGTGGGACAAACTCGTTGTTTTGAGAAACGTGAGAAGCAAATAAACTTACACGTACTATGTGGGCGTGGTTCAGAATTTTAAATGTTGCAGCGTGTGACACATACGTTTATATTTAACGGTAGGCATTAAAATGATAAAACACCAAGTTTTCTTGCAAGGTCCCTAAATATATGGCCACTTATAGATACAGAAAACATGCTATCAACGAAAATAATTGAAAGCGATACAGAGAGAAAAGCGTTCCATTTACCGAACTATCATTGTTGGCGGTGTGGTAAAAAGGAATTTTGAGTAAGGAGCATTGCTGGAATTATATTAATAGTTGAAAGATAATTATCTCGGGGCAAACCAGTCTCACCGTCACTCCATGTACACAACTCCCCAAACAGAATTCTCTGTCTTCCAATATGGGTTTGTATATTGAGAAGCCGGTTTCTATCCGCCTGAGACATGGCACGGGAGGGTCCAGTGATAAGCGTGTGTGAACACAATGGCGAAGGAGAGACCTGACGTTCTCACAGTGGTGCTGATGAATATTCAAGTCTTCTGGGATGTTTCGGAGTGTCCACTTGTAAAGAGTTCACAACGTTTTGAGGGACTGTAGCGCCTGTATCTTGAGAACTAGGCACTAGACACCAGTTGAAATGTAATGGCACACGGTGACGCAAGGGAGAGGAAGTGAAGTGGAAAATGGCAAATGGAGTGTGTAGCCAGTACCCTTCACACTACCTCGGAACATGGTGTATCCAACATTACTACCGCTAATGCGTAAACCTCGGCTGCCAGTAGTAGACTGAACTGACGCCCCCGCCGATTTAAATGGACTCGTCCGTTTCGCCTAAAGACGAAATCTGTTTTCTGCACGTGTGCAATTACATTTCAACTGGCCTCTACTAAAAGTCTGGAGTTCCATGAAACCACGAAACATTGTGTTGTGTTGAAAAGAATTCACTGGCTCTCAGAAGACCCTTCACCGTGAAGGTAATATTTATATATGAAACTGCAGCGACAGAATCTTAAAACGCTGGGTGGAACCTCTGCTGAATCCAAGCATGACAGACTTGCACCTACCCGAAGGCGGCTGCTCGTTGCTCAACCACGGAGGATAAAAATGGCAGGTTTCACAATACTCCGGAAGCGAGATGTCACACAACGATTGTACTCGTACTTAGTTTCAGTTCATTCAGCCACCAAATTATAGGGCGCTGTTTGACGCTAGGTGATGTCAGGTCACTCATTTCCATCATGTTGAAGAACGTAAGTTTAAAGAACTGTATCACACATCCCTGCAGAAGCGAGGAACTTCTGGAAGGTGAAGCAAGTTTTAATAGGGTAATTACATGTTCCGAGTCCAAAGGGCAAGAAGCGATAGACATAAAAATTACTGTTTTCCCATGTTTCAATTAGGGAACTTTACTTTGATATAAATAAAGTTTCACTTTTTAAAATAGTGCTAATAATATCCTCATAAACTGAGAATTGTTGCTGTTATATTGTTATTGTTTTTGTTGCTGTTGTTAAATATTTTACTTCATACAAATTCAGGATGTTACTTTAAGTGACTTTAAACTCTCATTACTTCAGTCAACGTATTTGGTTCAGCCGCTTCTAATAATGAGTTTATAAACGACTCGATACGTGACTCCTTTTCCCCGTACACCTTTACGGCCTGCACAAGGACAAATTAGGATATATTTTTTTTGTGGCGCTGCGGCCCAACATGGGTTATGGCCTCCTCATTCTTGAGGTTTCTAGATCTCGCACAACGCACCACAGTCGGTAGGACTCCCCTGGATGAGGGATTGGCCCGTTGCAAAAACCTCTACCTGACAACACACAACACTCACAACAGACATTGATGTCCCCGGCAGGATTCGAACCTGCCATCCCATCAAATGAGTGGACGCAGACCTACGCTTTAGACCACACGGCCACAGGGACCGGCAGGTTAGAAAATTAAAGAACAGAAAGCTATAGGACGTCTACGTGGTAATACCAATTTACATGACAATTTTCCATTGACCCGACTATTACTATAGGGCATACAAAAAGTCATGACGATGCTTGAAATCATTCTGTATAAAAAAAGGGAGTTAGGCTAAACAACCCTTCAGAACGTGTGATATGAAGTAACAGAACGGTGATTATGAAGATTAGAGCCTGTGTCTTCTTGATCGTGGTGTCGCGTAGCCTCGTGGAAATTTACCAATGTTTCGTGCCAGCTCGCTGCTCCTGTCTTGAACATAGTCTTGAACATACTCGTATAACACCGCCACCAGCAAACTCCAGAAAGATCCAAGCTAGAGTCGAGCACAGCAAACGCAAGACAACAATCCGTGGTAGCACGCACATTGCCCTCACTGTTGATCTGTTACATACATTGGAAACTTACGTGACAAGAATATTTATTCTGCCTACACATTTTATTTCTCTTCAACACTGGAGTCAATCGAATTTGTTCATAGTTAACGGTTCTTTCTTTACCCTGCGGCAGATATTGTCACTGTCCCTCGGAAATTATTAGGAGTCAGCTAGGTAAACTTTACTGTTGAAGCCTTTTCTTCCTTTCTGAAGTTATTTGTGATTTTAGATGGAAATACTTCAGAAGATAAGAGATAAAGAACACAGAGTTTACCTTGCGAGTACGGTTGGCAACATTTAAAAATTGTGTAGGTAACTAACACCATGATAAGTAGGTCCCTTTCACCATGGCATGGCGCGTCCGCAGGTTTAGGATGGAGGAACGGCCTCCAATATGGAGGATAGCTGCGAATTTATTAAATAAGCAGTCACGGACAGCCGACAAGGAGTGGTCCTCCTGCTTGGGGGTTGGGCGCGGTGCTGACAACTCATCACCGTAAAAATGTATCATGTTACGAAACATTCAATAAGGATCTGTACACCTCGCCCTATATTGTTCGGGTGATCAAATCGAGAAGAATGAGATGAGCGGGGCATGTAGCATGTATGGGGGAGAGGAGGGTGTGTACAGGGTTTTGGTGGAGAAACATGAGGAAAAAGGACCAATTGGAAGACCCAGGCGTAGATGGGAGTATAAAATTAAGATGGATTTGCAGGAAGTGGGATGTGGGGGCGTGGACTGGAACGATGTGGCTCAAGATAAGGAGAGGTGACGGCACATGTGAAAGCGGTAATGAATCTTCGGATTCCACAGAATGCGGAGAATTTCTTGGCTACCTTCTCTGCTCCATGGAGTAAGTAAGTTAGTAAGTAAGTAAGTAAAAAGGGGTAAGTTAGTAAGTAAGTAAGTAACATGGGTGTATCGTACTGTGGTCAAACAGGTCAAAACACCCTTTATAGTCTAGTAAATGGGTAGAGGTCAGTTGAAATGTGATAGCACACGCACAGAAAACATTTCGTCTTTCGGCGAAACGGACGAGTCCGTTTATATCGGCGAGGGCCTCAGTTCAGTCGACTACTAGCAGCCGAGGTGTGCGCATCAGCGGTAGTAATACTGGATACTCCATGTTCCGAGGTAGTGTGAAGGGCACTGACTACCCACTCCATTCGCCAGTTTCCCCTTCACTTCCCCTCCAATGCGTCACCGTGTGCCATCACATTTCAACTGGAGTCTACCAACATTTCGGTAGAACACAATACTTCCATACTCAGAGATTTGAAGAACCAAGCAGGGAACATTTTGTGGGAGTGGCCAACCATAATTCCTTATTGTAAAGGGGTTAGGAGGGCCCAGTCGGGCCAATGGGAACCGTGTGCCACGGAAAGGAAAAATAATTCAGTACAAGAGGAAAAAAATGTAACTTCGCAGTTGAAGATGAAGGCAGTTCTTTGGAACAGCTGATATTCGAATACCAGGCTACGAAATGGTGTGACAACCCACAAGGCCAGAATATTCATCTTCACAATCGAGAGACCCACAACTCTGAAAAGTGAAATTTCTGTCACTTTCACATCTTTTACCCGAGAAGTGGTTATTCCGTGACATGGGCAACATGGCCGCCTTAACAGTCATAATGCACCACGTATGAGCTACGATCTGTTGGTTTAGAAACTAGTTAAGTGTACGGAATAATGGCAGTTCCTATTAGCGCTAACTCTTTGTAGAAGACGAGTGTTTACAGATTGGTGAAACGTTTTAAACAATGTGCGAGGTTTTGTTGAAATTAACAGCCATTGAGTGGTAAAATACTAACGTGAAGGAACAGAAGTTTCAGCTCACTATGCACAATCAAAAGACCTGCATTAATGATACATACACCAGTGAAGGTAAGTGTGGAAAATTGGCTTAAGGCTCAAATTAAACGATTTAGTCCACTGTACGTTTGAGCTCTTGAACATCAAAATAAAATATCTGTCACTCCCTTGCCATTATGTCGTCATAATTAATGATCGACATGCCGATCATAGGAAGGTAAAAGTCCCCTTTCCAATACATAACGGTATATAGACAGAACACACCTGTAAGTCTTAACCTTGGCACTAGATGGACGTTAGTGGCCATCTTCAAGACTATGCCGCTCTACCCCGGGGAAAGAACTCACGTTTCATATTACGAGGCTGGGTGGAACCCATACACGTTCTGGTCATTTTAGAGAAGAACATACCGGGAACCGAACACTGGGTCGTCCAGACCAACGTCTAATCACTATACTGACTACTCTATCCCGACTTAACAACGATCTAAAAGGAGCTCTAAAATATTTTGTGTGATTTGCGGTGCATGGGAATGTACCTGTACGCTTCTGTCGGCGGCCACAGGGTTTCAAATGCGCACGGCGTTGAGGTATGTCATCCCCGTTGTGTTAGGTCAATAGTACAAAACTGTAGCGTGTATATATCTATATACACATACGGTCATTAACACAACAATATTACAATTAGTAGCAATATATAAAATACAACTACATGTTTCGGCCCTGTATGTAGGCCACCATCACGTTGTCCAAAGAACTTATTGACTATAAAATATATGTGGTAATTTTGGAAGGGGAACGAGATCTCGTCCCCCTACCAAAATTCCAAAATATATTGTTACTAATTGTAATATTGTTGTGTTAATGACTATGTATATATAGATATATACACGCTACAGCTTTCTATTATGCGCACGGTGTTAAGATGCGTAAAAAATGGATTAACGATTGCGCAGTTTAATCGGAGAAAGGATACTTATCCTTGTTGTTCTGCGCTATGTTGTGATATTAGGGGCCAGAGGCTTTTTTTTCTACGAAGTGCAGCTAATTGTAAACATTTAGAAACAGAGGCAAAGAATCGAATCGTGCTGTGGGGCAGAAAACAAACAAGACTGAAGAGAATAAAAAAGTGTGAAATCTGAATATTTTATTATTTCACAAGTAACGACTTCATACCTTCCGAACTACGGCAAGAGACGTGGCCGTAATAAATAAGAGTCCCAGAGAGGCAGCCAAAACTCGGCAATAGGTAATTGCGAGACACTCATAACAGCGTATTTTCTTCTTCCGCACCCGTACAATATATATAGAAACACTTTTTTTTTTATCTCAGTATTTAACCAACTTGATGCAAAAAATTTGTTTCACAATAAGTTTTATTTCATACTTCTACATGTTTCGAGCACATGTGCTCATCATCAGGAGGTCAAAATTGCATTACACAGCCTCTGGTATCATCACACCTATAGGTGTGATCATCAAACAAACAAATTTTGGGACCAAGTTGGTTAAATACTGAGATAAATACGCTGAGTTGCACGGTCAACAAAACGTCAAAAAATATAGAAACATTGTTCTATGTAGCAGAAGAACATACATAAAACATAAACTTATCACCATAGAGCAATCCTTCAGCTTCTGCTACCCACTCAGTTGTTCGCGAAATTCACCTTCCCCTATGAAACCCACAGGATAATGAGCTTGCTCACAAAAACCCACTACTGGAAATTATGCTGAGCAACTGTGTCAAAAGAACCAGCGGGCATCCACTCACACCTTTTCTTTAAGATACTTCATAATATTATATTTCCACTTCCGCCCTCATCTTCCAACTGGTCTCCCTTCAGGCAATCCGATTCAAGTTGCACATCTGTGAATTTCTCATCTGTGACAGGCGTGGCACCAGTCCCGCCGGTTCTATCCTTCTCAATGCGGTTACCCAAACAATATCTGGAGCAGAGCAAATAGTATGAAGCTCTTCATTGTGTAGTTGTTTTTATTCTGTTACTTTCTCTCTACTACATCCTAACATACAATTCATCACCCTGTTCTCTAACACCATCAACCTACATACAAGAATTTTTTTATATGATCTTAGTAAACATAACTTTTGTTTTTATATATATTTGTTCTAATGTCAAGGATCTTCTTTAAAATCGGGATCCATTAAAAGTTTTACAAAAACACCACGCTATTAAAACTTATACAGCAGTCAAATCTGTAGTTGTAAAACCACTAGTGAGTCCACATTTGTGGTTGTGTAATCATATCTCTCAAGATAAACCTTGCTACGGAATCACGCGGGAAAAAAACTTTAATTTGAGAAAATATCATAAGAGTTACGCAAATTGGGATAAAATAAAATTGCTTCCATATAGAACACACGGAAAGAAAATTAAATATTACAAAGTAATTTTCATCAACATACGTATCTTTTGTTGTTGAAATGAGCGCCACTATTTTTACGCGATGTCCCAGAAAATGCAGGCTTTCCACGCCACAATGTTGCCGCTGACCGGTCATCGATAATAGTAAATCTCTGTATGTTATTTCCTTAAGGTTGGTGGGAATGGTTCATATTCATCTACAGCAGTGCTCAATTACAATTATGCAACCATACTGATCAGTCGTTTGAGGCACTGCGCTACAAGCCGGAAGGTCGGGGTTTCAATTCCCGATTGTGTCACTGGAATTTTTCATTGACATATTACTTCCGGCCGCACCATGGCTTTGCGGTCAAATCAACCTCTAACAGAAATGAGTACCAGGACGATTTCCTTGGAAATAAAGGCGGCAGGTGTGCAGTGCTGATAACCTTATAATCTTCATGTGCCCATTGTCTTGAAAACTGGGAGCTTCAGCCTCCTGGGACCCTTAGGACCTGTCCAGGCCCGTGAAGAAATTGCTTTACCTCTTGATCAATCGACGCTACATAAATTTCCCAGTACAGTCGAAGTTGTAATATATGAGAATGAAACACTGGTTTTAAACAGTTTTCATTGCATTACAAGCTTTTTATGAATATCCTTACTTTGGGCAGCAACGAGTTAGGAGCCTCAAAATAACGCAATTTGTGCTGTTGAGATGTTGGAGATAATTTCGTATAGGGAAAGTGGTATGCTAGTTCCAGCGTTCCGGTCTGTGTCCAACCACACCCAGAGAAGCGAACCAGTAGACAAATACAGCTAGATGTGGGGTCTTCGGTCTACTTGTCCACTAGCGAATCTACTGAGTAGTACGCCCGTATACATGCAACCGTGACAACCACAACTGATAATCAACGGATCTCAAAATATAATTTACTGGAGTGAATGAAATATCAGCACAATACACGTTGCCATAACTAAAATTCGTAGTGTCAGATCCAAAATTGTTAGATTCAGTGTTCCACTTTGGCAATAAAGCAACATTTATTAAAGCTAAGGCCATTTTTTTAATTCCTTTGCCTTGCTCCCACCAAAATTTTTAGGCTCGTTCGAAAAACTGCAAAAAGCGATTATTAGCTTCGTCGTATCCGTCCGTCCGTCCGTCCTTCCGTCCGTCCATCCATCCATCCATCCATTCATCCATCCATCTATCCATCTATCTATCTACCTATCTGCCTGCCCGCCTGCCTGTCTATCCGTCCTTTCGTCTGTCTCTCCACATAGAACACCTCGGCTCCCAAACTACGGATTTTTATAAAATTGTGTGTTTCAGAGTGTTTCGAAAAATTATGGGGGAATTCAAGTGTCATTAAAATCTTAACAAGAATAATGGACACGTTACATAAAGACCGACGCACATTTATGGTAATATCTAGCCGAATTTTTCTTAGAATAAGAACTATTCCAGAAATATATTTTAGAGAAAATCAAACCATATATGTTATGTTCAATAAACGTTTTCTAGAAAGCGTTTATGAGAAAATGTGGGAAAAGATGACAGAATCAGACAGTCCACAAATGATAATACAATGACGGGCAGAAAAGAAACGATTTACATGCAGGATAACTAAGGCAAGAATGCAGACAAACACTAATAATATTTCACACTTACTGCTACATGACAGATTAATGCCGTCTGACCTCGTAAATTGTTTTACGGCCACACTCACAAAAAAAAAAACGAGAACATGCGTAACGACTTGTACGTCATTAAGATGTGTTTAGCCAAACTGTACTCTAAGAAAGATCATGAGCAAAGGACTTTCTTTGTTTCGGCGCAGCATCGGAAACTGTACATGAAGACCTACGAAGGTTTTCATTTTGCGGACGACACAAATTTGCCGCAAAACTTTGTTGAGCCTTACTCAGTATTTTTATATATTTGATTATGACGTGTACAATATATTGCTGTGTTTACACTGCCACAATGATTAACCATACGCGCCTAACTATTAGTACTTTACAAGAACATGACCTATCTTCTTTCTTCCTAAATTCGTGCCTTTATTGCTGTCTCCATCCAGTCTCCTTTCCCCTTCAGTTTCCGATCTCCACCGTCATAGTCTTTTGTACTTTCAGGTATGACGGCTTCTTTTCGTCTGCTATCTAGTCTTTATCGTTTTTCTTTTAAAATAATATTTTCTCACTTTCAGGAACTTTGGAATCTTATTGACCGTGTATTGAAATCGCTGTGTCCTTCCATCTGACTGTACGCAAATACAGGACCGGATTAATTGGCGGGACAGCCGGGCAGCTTCCCGGTACGCCAACCTATAAGAAGCGCTGTGACGTCACTGGAATAATCTGAAGAATTGTGCTAGTACATATGGGTTTCTACATGGAAAGAATTTCACCGGTATTTAAAAAAAATATTTTTCAGCCTTATCCCATGCCGAACATTTTAAAAGAATATCGTTTTTAAGGGGTGCCAAATTATTAGCCTACTTGGGGCGCCCACATATCTCGGGCCGGCCCTGCGTTACAGCAACGCGAGAGCCACTGCACGTACCGTATGTTCATAAAGTGAATGCCAGATAATGTTACACCAAATGTCGAAGCATTTCCATTTTGATTAAGAACGGAAAATTTTAAAGACCACTTTACAAAATGTCCTGCATTTTTGTTTTTGCGTCCACAAGTGTTTGCAACTACCTTTTGTTTGCCTGCACGTTCCCACCAACATTATGACTAAATGATTGATCCCATCCACGAAATGCAAGAATGTATATTCTCATACAAACTATATGAGCATACTCATTCTCGTTCGCGTACGTTCTCAACTCGCATTCCAAATTAATATTAGGTTCAGTTTTAGCGCTGTTGCTGGAATACCAGAAAACCACACACTTTCTGGATCACTAGACTTGATAGGTCACCTAAGGCGTCGTAAAATTTCAGACACGCATATATCTCGTAACTTACTGGACATTACCTCCTTCACCTTATTATACCGTAGTGTTCTGTGGTAAGCCACGGTTCACTTGTATCTCATAGAGTTGTGATGAAAAGTCTTTGACAAGATATGCACCAATAATCTTCATGGTTACACCGTGCATCAATGATATCAAATGCTTTATTGTCCAACTAATGCACTCAAATATATAAAACCGTTAAATTGTTAAAAAACAATTAAACTTATAAAAGCCGCTCCAACATGTTTCGGTTCACTCAGGAATCATCATCAGGTAGCTACAACCAATGTTTATCTAAAATCACAAGTCTTGTTCAACTGTGCGTGTCGGTACAGACGTTGCCTGTACTGACATGCCGACAAGTTTAATTGTTTTTTTAACAATTTAACGTTTTTATATATTTGAATGCATTATTTGTACAATAAAGCATTCGACATGTACCAATGTTAGCCACTCAGAAGTTCCACGAACTGTGCATTCATATCTGGACTGAACCAAATAAATTGTCTCATATTTATAATGCGTGGAATATTTTGCAAAAGTACTGTCTTCGATCTTTGGGCTTGAGCCTAATTAACCTACTGCTGGTGAGTGGTTTGAAATCTACTTCCAAATTCAAATGTCATTATTTGTTTGTACGACTCAAGTTAAGTTAGATTGCTATAGAGGAGTATGTGAAGAAAAAGTCATACATAACGCATGGGGAAATTAAAAACAACAAGTAAAATTATAGCAGACAATCCCCAGAGAAAAAGACGGTGTGGAACATGCGGGCGTAGAAAAAGGATAACATGAAAACGGTTTTTGGAGAATTAGTCCATTTGGTTAGGGTATGTGCTGAATTCAGCATGCTGAGAGCAGAGTTTAATAGCAGGCGTTTCTGAACACGGTGTGTTCTTTAGGGTTCCACAACATCGAATTCTTGATTAGTTTACTTTTAAAGGGAGGCCCCGCCGTTCAGTCAGTTACTACTAGTCGCGGAATTCTACAGCTGTCGAGTAACCCTTGTTTCATATCTCGATTAGACTTATAGAACTGCAAACAACTGGATAAAGCCTTAATGCCTTAACAGCATGCAATTCCAATGAGTTTTACCGTGGACGGTAAAAGGGCAATTTTATGAAAGACCTTAACTAATATATGTCGAGGTAGGCAGAGCGTTGCAAATCAGCTCGGAATGCACGCTACCATAAATAATAGACTCTCAGTCTCGCATTTACGCTGACAAGACTTAGAGAGCCATGACGGATGCCTACGAGATGGTAGATTTGGCATCATAAATGAATATAGACCGCATTTAAATTACATTCTGACAACCAAGCTGTTATCCACTGATCCTTCATAATTCAATCTCTCATTTTCAATGCGTGTCCGAAGAAATGAGAGAGAAGTGTTTTATTTAAAAACACTGTAAATGTCCAAGATTTTATAGTGTCAGCGAAAGATGAATGAATTTCTTGGACTAATGGTGGAATGATATTGATATGGGAGAACGGAATTGCTTGTAGCAAAACCTTCCCCAATGCCATTTTGTCCCCAAAAATTCCAAGTTGACTTGCCTAATAAAAAAAGGGCAGAAAGACAAAGAGAAAGAGAGGGATATGAAAAGCAAGAACTTCAAGCAAAACAAAAGTACATTGAAAGAACGAAAGAAATTAAAGATCCGGAAGAAAACCAAGTAAAAAGTACGAGAGAAAAGAGGGTAGAATAAGAATAACAATTTTTTTTAGGTGAGAATTAGTGATGTGAACACAGCTTCAATGCAAAAAAAAATGTGAAGATGTAAATATAAATGGAAAGAAATTGATAAAAATGTTACAAATAAGTTACATCCCATTAGTGGGTGTTTCTTTTGCTATCCAGGATTAAATCTATGCGTAACACCTACAAAGGTTTTCCCGAATATCCATTCCAGACGAACTTAACATAAAGCACAAACGTGGGGAATTGGAGAAGATGCGCTGTAAGGATTTTAAGCAGATTCTAAACAACCAATCCTTCAAGTTGCATAATAATTTTTTGGTCCATTTTGTACAAGCCTTGTGTCTCGCTTTCGTTTACCAAGGTCAAACAACTCAAGAGGCGTCGTCCACATCCGACACCACAACAACTTCCGTTCGCAAATTACATCCACGATATGCTGGATGAAGCTGACATAACTACCAGCTGATCAACTCACCAGGAGGGTAATGACTAATAAAAAGATGTGCATTCTACAGGACAACCAACACAAAACATTGTTCGTGGTAAAGAAGAAGCACAGATTGGCCAATCAATTTAACTGTACTACTGCCAGTCTTGGAAGAAAGTGCCACACTACTCTTCGCGGAGGTACAGACTGACTGAAATCACCAGCTTCGCATGAGGTTGAAATTATCACTAGTATTTAAAGAGTATAATTAATTTTGGATACAATACGGAACTTATGGAAATTATTATTATTATTATCGGAATGTTAAAATAACTGCAAATACGAATTTAGCAGCTTTTGACATCGGTTTGGAAAGTGATTTACCATTTGGAAAAAAAGAACCTAGCAGAATCCATTTTCGAACCCTGTTTTGAAAAAAAAAAGAGAAACATTGATTAAATTATTTTACAATCACAAAATCACTGACTTAAAATATACCACACTTCACATAAAATTGTACGGTTAATTAATTGATTTAACATGGAAGACGCAATATGATATCATAGGTAAATAACATATATATCCAAAATAGTAGTTGAGTAATTCAAGACAAGAGAAAATCTAGGAGATTTAAGGATAACAAATACCGATAATAACCACGAACAATACTTGCGTTATGTTTGTTCAGGTGGCCTGGTCGAGATTTCAGGCGGTTAGCTCGCGCACATGAGTGTAAGAATTTCCCGCTGCTATAAGTTGCAACCCCGAAATACAGACAGTGATATAAAACTGGAACGATAAGTTTCCATTACGAAATTCCACTATTAAACCTTTAAAGACGAATGACAGACCGCTTTATTTAAAGACCAAGTCCGTACCGCGCTGTAAACACTTTTCATCTCGGTTATAAAAACCAATCAGTTTATGGTGTAATTGGCACAAGTCGCGGTTTTTTTCTCGCGCAAATACAAAACGCATAAATACGGTGTGGACAGAGCGTACAGTTGTCGAACGTTAAACTGGTGGTGCATCACGTAACCAGTAGGCTCTAAAAGGTTAATGCACTTTATGCTACGCGCATCGTGCGGCTTTGAATGGGAAAAGATTAATGGCATTAACAACAACCTGTCTACATTATATAACATAAACCAACAAAATGTGCCGTTTCTAAATTAATATTTTAATTTTTAATGTCTTTGGACCTAGGAGGGACGAGGTAACAGGGAAATGGAGGAGAATGCATAACGAGGAGCTAAATGATTTTTACTCTTCACCCAATATTTTACAGGTGATTAAATCGAGAAGAATGAGATGGGTTGGGCACGTGGCGCGTATAGGTGAGGAGAGGGGGGTGTATAGGGTCTTGGTGGGGAAACCGGAGGGAAGGAGACCACTGGGGAGACCTAGGCGTAGAGGGGTGAATAATATTAGGACGGATCTCCAGGAGGTGGGATATCTAATCCTCAGCGCAAAAAACACAAAAAATCTTTCTACGTCTTACAAACCTTCAATAGTCATGGCCTTTTAACAATTAATTGGTGTTGTCATCAGTGACCACCTTCTACACACTAGTTAATATGTGCTTGGCCATGTTATAGTCCCAGGCACATGTTAACTAGGTTACAACAGACAATGATGGTAAAACGAATGAAGCGTCGAAACGCTTGTGAGTGGTGAATGGTTATAAGGGTAGGAAAGCTAATAGAAATATATATATATATATATATATATATATATATATATATATATATATATATATATATATATAAAAAAATCTTATACAAAAGAAAAATAAAAAAATAACACC
>Ga0136643_10003995_pt1 | contig 20113 bp, 11 predicted proteins | sample TergutLab28metaG_FD_96883 | JGI IMG/M metagenome (GOLD analysis project Ga0136643, IMG submission 96883) | Labiotermes labralis P1 segment gut microbial communities from Petit-Saut dam, French Guiana - Lab288 P1 (version 3) (version 3) | ecosystem: Host-associated > Arthropoda: Insects >...
GAAGGATTATGTAAATGAAAAATTCCAATGACAACATCGGGAATCGAACCCGCGACCAACAGAAATGAGTACCAGGAGTATTTCCTGGGGTAAAAAGCGGCCGATCCGTAGGGCTGACGACCTTATCACCATCCTGGCCACTGTCACGTAATCTGGGATCCTTAACTTCCTGGAACCCTCTGGGCACCTCGGGCCTGTAATGGGACTGATTTTTTTTTACTGTGACATAAACATCTAAGGAACAAATACATATATATATTCTTGGTTTAGTGTTGTGAATTCGACTTAAGGGTCTTCGTTTTACGTGGCTTTATTAAGTGCAGTTACGTATGTTAACAGCAGTTACCGATTTGTTCAAAATTCAAATCTTACTGATGTATGTCCGTCTTTTTTTCAAAGCAACAACAAAGGCTGCGTCTGTAACAGTAGATTTGTGTAGAATGAGTTTCCAGCATGGGTGCATGATATCCACTGTAATGAGGATAGGGAACGCCCTGCATTATGTTGAGTGGAGATGGGTTTCTCTGTCCCCGTCCATGTAGTGTGTTGGGAATTATAAATAGAGTGTCATCAGCGACAGAATGCTTTATAGCGAAAAACGAATGTAAGTTTTGGGAACCTGAATACAAACTTAGGTGAAAAAGAGCTTTTAAATTCCATTGCACATACCAAATGTGTCTACGATGATCCGTTTCATTAAAAAAAAAATAACTTGGTAAGAATTAAAAATATTTATTATTTCATGAGAATACAGAAAACACACGCAAGTTTACTGTCAGTTTTACTTCCATTTTGCTCCTCATACCAAAATCTTTACTTCCTGGTAACTTCCATCTTTAGAGCATGCAATCAGTTCTTGGTAATATAAGCTGCCTTACTTCAAAAAGGTTTACCTAAGCCCCTCCCACTTCTCTCTGCTTTATATCTGTGGAGGTAGACTATTGTGTCTGCACAATGCTGCAACAACGTACAATGTTGGTGTAATATTTTGCAATATACTATCTCGTTGCACAGATACATTTTTAGACCAACGTCCAAGATAGAGCGCTATTCATGTGTGGAAGAGTGCCGTAACGTGTTCAGGAAAGCTGCAGCTCTTTTTCTTATCTTGATGCCATCCTTTTTATCAGTTAGCTGAGGATGCGCCATGCCATGTGCCATGGGACACTAACAACCAGCTTTCCACTTTATCACATACCATCCTGAAAATAAATGCTAAAGAATTTGGTGGTTGCACAGTCAGTGTTCAGTTACTGGTACCACTTACTGTAAGATTGTGTATTACTGGATATGGAGAGAGAATCTTGTTCTCAAAAGCCGTTTCCCCACCTACCAGTCAACACGGTGTCATAACTTTGTGAACATTTGTAAATGTGCCATTTTAATGCAGAAAACGCAAGAATGAACAGAATATTATAACAAGTTTCATAAAACGAGTTCTTCAAAAGAACAAATGGTACAAATCATGTTCTACCATGTCGTACAGGTGCACGAAATATTCAGCTAATTTTATCATATTATAAGAGTCGTTATCGATAAAGTTTTTATGGGCCTAGTATGGTAAGAATACGCTAATTTACAACATACTTTATGATTTTAATAAATTATTATAAATTAAGTGGGCCGGGTAGCTCAGTCGGTATAGCACCTGACTACGGACTCGACGGTCCGGGATCGAATCCCGGTGGGGACGAGATTTTCCACCCGTCCAGACCGGCCCTGGGACCCATCCAGCCTCCTGTACAATGGGTACCGGGTCTTTCCCAGGGTAAAGTGCGGCCGGGGCGTGCTGCTGACCACTCACCCCCTTCTAGTGCCGCAGTCATGGAAGAGTAGAGCTGTAACTCTACCCACCCTCTGGGCCACACAGGGCCTGTAACGGGATCACTTTACCTTTTTATTATAAATTATACAAGAGTCTTTCAGGGTTTTTACGCCCGAAATTAATTCCGTAACGCGACGTTAACTCCACTGTTTCCTAGGATTCCTCTTGTTTCTACATATGAAGCTGAGTTCAATAAAATGTGCCATATATTCTTTCTACAAAATTCTCTGTTTATCTTAATTTGAACAGGACATCCAATTCCGTTATAACCCCCTTCACACAAGACAAGATGAATGTATAGAAAATTTTTCAAAATAGCAGTTACTTATTCATGTAGTGTTTTCCTTAGTTGTGACAATGATGGCAGGCGAATAAGGATGTTTCGGAAGCACATATGACTCCCATATGAAGAATAAAGTCCTAGGACTTCTACCTTGAATATAAAGGCAGAATTCTTCGCTGGAACCTTGATACAGGGACACCAGACTCTTACGTAACAAAAATGCTGACATTTTACAATTGTGTAAACTGCAAATCTCGTGTGTTGGTGTTTGATTTTCCAAACAGAACTATTATAAAAATTTAGTACGTTTAAGTTGTTCCATGAAAAAAGCGTACTGACCCTGGTGTATGATATTTAGCAAGAATTGTGGAATGTGTTGTGAGTATCAGGTGTAACATTGTTTACTACGTCGACCATTATCCTAATTATAGGCACACAGAATCTGAGTGTTTGCGTACGCACGTACTTGTGCATGTACGCATGCAGTACCTAAATACATATATGCATGTATGTTTGCACGTGTGCATTTGTCCAGGTTTCGATTCTCATCAAGTGCAGGCCTTCTGTCTTAGACGCTGCTGTAACAAAATCAGCTGTGTTAAGGGGTTCTTAACTCTTTGATCGACGGTCTTTCTTCCAGCAGCACGCTAGTGTTAGAAAAGATAACTGAAGTTTATTGTAAGGGTACTGATATTTTCAAAAACGCCGTAAAATTATTTTAAAACGGCAATTTTTTTAAAAGTTGGTAAGAATATCGGTTTATAAATCATAAGTAAATTCAGAGTTTTACTATCTTTATATAGAGTTACCCTTTCAGAGTAGCAAAATATTTATTGCAACCTCACCCATTTCTTAACCTTCTGTGGCTGTGTGTGTGTGTGTGTGTGTGTAAATGATACATTTTTCAGTCTCTTGGTGATAAAATTTTATTGGATATTTAATTTGATATGATTGTTCTTATCATCGGACCATCGCAGTATACACGAGGAAAGCTGTCAGCCCACTGGTTGAAAAAATCACTGGGCTATGGAGCACACTCGCGAAATTATTAAATTGATTTTGTCCGGCTGTAAGACAGGGAGCCGAATACTCATGTGCAGGTTGAGAATTCTTGAATCTTTACATCCATAGTTTACAAAACTCATCTTTTGGTTACGTGCAGCAACAATTATTTATAACAATTACTTGTCTCTCAAATGTCTATCAGACTACGTTTATTGTGAACATAAGAGCTAATATATTGGATAGTTATAAAAAGTAGAGCAATTTCAGCAACACGTAAATCGTTTGGGTGAAAATGAGCATTATGGTTACAGCGTTGCTTAAAAATCACCTACAATGTGTGCGAGATAATAGAAGCGTGCACGTGTCAACGACTTAAGTGTGGAGTTTATAACTGAGAAGATTCCTTGTTCAAGTTGCAGCTTTCAAGCAGAACTTCAAATCGAGTTCTTAAAGACGCATTCACTGATCCCTGGGGACAGCAACATGTCAGAAGACGCGCAAAGAATCAATGAGCTGTAAGAACTCAGTTTATTCATTTTTATAAACAGCCAGCTAAGTGCAACAATAATAATTGTATTGATAATTTCAATCAGCTCAACATGTTTTGGGCGATAATTTCGCCCATCCTCAGGAGCGCTAGACTGTGTTTACAGCTTGTGGTATAAAACACCGACAGTGCTGCCTGCTCGTGAATAGGATGAGGTGAAACTGAGTTCCACCTCATTCTGGTCACCAGTAGTCTAGCTTTCTTGAAGATTGGCGAAATTATAACCCGAAACATGCTGAGTTCATTGAAATTATCAATAAAATTATTATTTTCTATAGTTTGCTGTTTTTATTATTGTATCAATGATGCACGGTCACACAAACATCAAATTTATTCAATTTTATTGTGCCAGGGAGTGTACTTCTATGTGCCATTATTAGCTTATTTTCCATCATATCTTTGTACTGAAAATGAAATTGTTATCTTACTGAACTATTAAGATAAGGCCGATGTTTGTTTTCTCACAAACTAGTTTTTCAACCTTCTGTACCTGCTCAGCAGGTATTCCGCACATTCTTCCCCAGGTTTGTCTTCAGGCAGACTGTGTGGACTTAGTATCAGCTTGTTAGCAAACGTAACACTGCGAAGGATGTAACAGGGTTGAAGCTATTTCATTCATTCAAAGTATGAAATACAATCTAATAATACATAACAAGCTCATGCAGGAATTGCAAATCCCAGTTTTTTATTTCATGTATTTGTAAGATACTTTTATGAATTGGTACTATTGTTGCTGCTTGATTATATTTTTGTGGATATCTTTTTAATTTCTGATTTTATTGTATCCTTCAATTGTTCGGTTGTAAATGAAAAATTGGCATCTTGGTCATGCTTGCGGCTCTTTACCTAGGCATAATGTTGCGCATGTAAAGTGTAGCTATGAGTATGATGTATTGCGGCATTAAATTTAATTTTTCGAGGTGTAATATTTCAATATTTACCTTCGAAAGGAACAATTTAAAAATTCCCTCTTTGCCATATTGTAATTTTACAATCTACAGAATTATTTCTTTTTTTAAAAAAAAGCTGCGTAGTTACACGTGGCAGCATTTTTGCACTACCTCTGAAATTTCGAGATCGCCATATTTTTTTCCTGATTCCATGAAATTGCGAAGTGCGTCTTGCGAAATTCCTCTAACGCCGTAACAGTCATAAAATTTTTGTGATTATCGATAAAATGGTCCAAGAACGTAAGTGGAACACACACACACACACACACACTCACACACACAGTGCAGTTATCTCAGAAGCCTAATTTTCTTCCTCCTTCAGAAGGAAAGTGCTTCAAAAATTCATTTGCTGCCTCATAGAAGGCACTCTACAACTCCATTAAAAATACCGCCATCCTAATGACGTGGAAGGTAATGGCTGGTATGTTTCTAGAATCTTACTAAGCTCATAAATGTTCTTTTCTCGTAAAATTCGGGACTTTTAAGGTCCAGTTATATAGCATGACTTCCTGCTTTTTTGAGAAATGAAAACATTTGCCCTTCAAAAGATATTTTACGGTAAAAAAAATGTTTACGTGCACTCTGTATCTAATCGCTCTTTGGCAGTATATAATGATAAAGTGTTAAGTTATTAGACGCCTTCTGTTAGGTTCTACCGTATCAGCACAGTGGGGTGTTACTTGCATGGACGTTCAGCAGTGGATATATATATGAAATATTCGACACAAAAATACAGCATATCTAGAGTGCAATTGATAACATAATATTATTTATCATTGGTTTTTAATTTTAACTGTCCTTTATATATATGAGCTATGAAATGTGACTTAATGGGCACATCTCATTTTTTTAATGTCTTCAAATTTGTCTTCCCATCCGTACAGCAGGGTCGGTTTGGCGCTGATCGGTAACGGGTCCTTTTGAAGGCGTGAGTGAACTATGAGACCTCATGGATAAACGGAATTTGTGGACCTCCTCAGTGACTGTCAGCTTCTTTACAAATGTCCTGTCCTCGGAGTTACTTTTATGTCGTTAGAATGAAGAAATGGAAAAGACAAGTAGACACGTGAGCAGCTGAGGTTACTGTAGTTAGAAATGCTTAGAAATTGGCTTAAAATGTGAGAAGTAACTTCATTACCGATACAGTGTTTTAAATGGTAATTAATGGTTAGGCAGTGAAAATTGGTCACTCGAGTACGGGTCAAATAAGTACGAAAACCGCAAATTGAAAATGGAAATAAAAATTCCTTTCTTAAGTTCAGTTTAGAGTTCCGAGACATTCAATAAATTTTGGTGAGATTTTTTAGGATTCTGATAACATACATGGCTACAAATTATGAATTGATAACAAGTAGAGGGAAACCTTGGGGTCATATGTTGAAAATGTAAGCGTAGTTTTGGCGTATGTATGTTACATATATGTATATAACATACATACATACATATACATGTATACGAGGTTTGTATACAACTGCAGAATATCCCGAGAATTGTCATTTCTTTCCGTATTGGAGAACCTAATAGTGAGACTGAAGGTATTACTGGGTGGCTGCAGATTGTGACGTTCTGAAATACATCGTATAATTTGATAGGTTAGTATCATGAGTCTTCGTGCTGTGAAAATCCAAAATTTTATTTAACGTGGTTGTCTGAAATATACGAGTATATTATGACGATGAATCGTACACTCTCTGTATTGTCTGAAACAAGTGAAGTACAGTTCACTCACACACCACCATGAAGCAGATCCATAGCTGAGACCCCCTATCATCGTCAGGGTGGTGGGTGAAGGCAAAATTGAGGGAAATCTTGCCCTTTAATATTTGTAATTTCATCTTCTAATGACACTTTTTGTTTCCGAAGAATTTTCTGTAGTGGAATATGGGGTTTGTTCTTCATAAGATTATGAGATGAGCCATCATACTGTTGGTTAAGGATATTCAGACAGGAGGTACTGTGTCTTGTTGTTCAGTCACCAGGAAAAAGCATATTAAAACAATGTAGTAACTAAACATTACAAACAAGAACAAATTGAGGATTCCTGTTTCTACACGTAACAATTTATACATAATGCCATTTATTCTCATAGTCGCTTCTGTTTCCAGTTCTGTCATCACTGCTGATTTTGGATGCACTGCGCGGCACACGATGGCTTAAGTTTGTTATGGTCTTTAGGCGCTTTCGCACAGTCGGCGAAAGATCCTATCAGCTTCGTCAAGTCTCTCTGTCTGTCCTCGTTTATGAGCGTGACTCCCAATGGAAAAATGTCCATGACATTTTATAATGGCGTCTTTTACTGAAAATCTGTGACGAAATTCCAAATTTGATTAAAATCGGTCAAAACTATCGGACACTTGACATGAAGACCTAAGTAAATTATGTTATTATATATTACAATTAGTACCGTCAATGCAATATAAAAACCAAATGCTTAATTGCAACTGGGTTACACTTGGCGACATGTTTCGGCCGTTAAACGGCCATCCTCAGACCAACTTAGAACAATGTTGTTAAGGTACAGTCAAAATTGTTGTCCAATGGGTTCCCACTGTTTATATTACAATTGATAAATTGTGGAATTCCATACTATATCAAGTTTTAATGTAAACAATGGGATCCCATTGCATAACAATTTTGATTGTACCTTAACAACATTGTTCTAAGTTGACCTGAGGATGGTTGTTTAACGGTCGGAACATGTCGCAAAGTGTAACCCAGTTGTAATTAAGCATCTGGTTTTTATATATGTTGTGTATTGACAGTATTAATTATAATATACGGGTACATTGATGATAAACAACGGTATGACCCCCTTCAAAAATAAATTATATTATTTCCGACGATTTAAATTCGCCATAACAACATTTTTGTGCAACACTCAATATTTTTATATTGTAGATAGTGACATTTAGCTCAACAATACCCCCAAAACTCATTCCTGCCTCTCCATGGCAAAAATGGTTAAAGCGAAAGCGCCACCACATTAGGTTACAGCAGTATTGCCTGTCTTGTCAGGCAGAACGTCGTCAAGATGGCTGCCTTCTGGGATGTAACGTCACGTGGTATTGTAGCTCCTTCGCAACACGTCGAAGGACCCTGCACATTCATAAGCACTGTCGTCATTTCCCGCAGTACACGTGGTGGCATCTCAAAAGACAGTAAACTTCGTAGCTGTCTCCTTGAAAACTGCTAGCCTTAAAAATATTAAAAACTCTTCCGTTCCCTGTTTACTCCGTACCACACACACACACACACCTAACCAGGAATTACTTATGCGGAATATTTACCAGGATTTTAACGTAACGACACATTACTATATTGTATTTTATGATTTTAATAATTCATAGCTTTAGCTAACACAACTTGTAAATTCCCTGAAAATGGTGTATTACCACCGAAACGTCTCGGAGTAATTTAACATGAATTTACACTACTAATTTGTGCATGCGTTGGTATATAATAAACAATTAATATTAAAAACCATTTTTTCTCCAATAAGTTTATATTTTTAACTACATACTCAACAAGCACAGAATTAGTGACGGAATATCATTCCAGCTGCCATGAGTTCATTGACTTCTGTCTTTTTTACGTCAGAATTACTTTCTCTTCCTGACCGTTTGAGGTGTATGACAGTTTTTGTATATTCTCTCTTACGTGTTTTATAGAGGTAGATAAGTTCAAGTCTTTTTCTTGTTCGTAGTGTCCATATTTGATAAATCTTGATAGGTCTGACGAATTTTCATTAAACGTTGTTATAAACAGCTTTCCACTACAGATCACTGTGCTTTTCGTTTCTTTTGACCTACCATAAACAAAATCAACTTTAGGGCTGTACATTTGTTTCAAGAAGCTGTGACGGTAGTGCATTAATAAGCCACATTGTAGTTGGAATAAGTATTGTTGCTATTTGTATGAAATAATCTTACCCTGAAAACCTGATTTAGATGCATCATGACAACGAGCTTTATGTAGTTTTGTTCACATAACCGTGAACACTTAAATCTAAATGGCGTACTTACACTTACTTTTTTGGACGTTTTTCTGACCGTGCATCTCAGTATATTTATCTTAGTAATTAACCAACTTGATGCACAAAATTTTGTTTTACAATAAGTTTTATTTCATGCCTCTACATGTTTCGAGCATCATCACACCTATAGGTGTGACGATACCAGATGCTGTATAATACAATTTTGACCTCCTGATGATGTGCACATGGTGCTCGAAACATGTAGAGGCATGAAATAAAACTTATTGTAAAACAAAATTTTGTGCATCAAGTTTTTGGCTAATTATTAATATAAACTACACTTACTTGTACCATTTCTGATGTTTATTTCCTAATAACGTCTCTGCCATTCCTTATTCATCACTCATTACTTTATACTAGTTTTGGTTTGAAATATGTATTTTATTGTGCGAGATTTTATACTTCCGCCGTGGTCTAGTTTAGTAATTCGCTCTTCTAGGTTGTTATGCGGCGTAGGTTTGTAGCTGGTTACTTACGTAGAAGAGCGAAGGCCTCATATAGTGTTATACTTGATTTACGAAGGTAAACACCAGAACGGCTCTATGACGTTCTGCGAGCCGTAGGCGACGTTACGGGCTTGAGGCACATTTCCTGCAAAGATGTCCCGACTTGAACATTCACAAGCTTCAAACTTCAAAGACAGAAATTCTGTACGACCATAACACAAACTGTGAAGGTACACTGTCAGTTTAAGATCCGGACTTGGCGACGGGGAAGCAGTCTTCTAATAAACCAATGAGACACGAATGTAGAGCGACACAGACCCTTCTTCTACCGGCCGTGAAGAGGCACGGAGCTTAGAACATGCAAATTAGAGAGCGGAGTGGCTAAAGTCAAACAGTAGAGCGGGACACACGCCCGGACTCTAATACCCAGCCGGTCTATTGTTCTTTGTGTACCGTAAAGTTATTAACTGTGTTAAGAACAATTCATCACTTGCCTTTATACTATGATGAGAGGCAGTTCAGTGCACGGGTAGCCTTGTCTTTAAGATAATGCAAGTTACATTCAAATTTTCGGCAAGAGAACAAATATTCATTGTCAGTTTGAACTATGTTAATGTAGCACAATTTATTAATCAACTTTTGTGCTCTCTATTGTGTATAATAAATCACATTCTAATTTCCACTCTGCCACGTTTCGGCATCTGCTGATGCCATCTTCAGGGATCTAAAAAGTGATTTCATAAGCGACACGAAGTGACTATAAGCACTTTCTCGACTCTCGTTATAAGATCGTAATTTAAAATGACAGAAGCTCATCTTTAAACAACATTTTAGCTTCCAGTCGTAAGTATGTCTGATTAAAGGATAAAGAATTATAGATTTGAACACACAAAATCACTTAACATCACTGATGTTGAATAACAGGCACATGTGGAAATGTGGTTGCTATGGAATATGTGTTAATATCACCTTGTGTACGTTTGTGGAAACCATTAGAATGTGATATGGTTTACACAATGTATTGCTCAGAAGTTGATTAATAAATGGTGCTGCAGAACACGATGCACGGTATATATGGTATTAAGAAACGGCAGTTAGTGCTTCGTTTCCTGGTAATTACCGCACAGTGGTGAGGGCTGTAGAGTGTCACTCGTGTCCTCCCTGTTCTTGTGACCGACTGCCTGTCGAAGGGTGCGGTCAGTGTTGCTATACAGACATCTCTATCCAGCAGCGCGAACCTATGAGCATAGTATTGAACATTCTGTGTTCTGTCACACGCGAACCTTGAATTTTCAGTTATAGCCTCTAGCTGCTCTGATGTTCCATTGATGTTTAAACTCAGTGTATTCCAAGATCCTTACTGTGTTATTTATTACATTGCATTTCGCCGAAGGGGTGTCTTCATTGTATTTGTCCGAAATGAAGGGTACTGGAGTTGTGCTAACATTAAATCTTATATTTCCCTCTTTCTAGCTACCGTCTTTGTTAGTGGTAAATTTTAAATGCAAGAACTCGAAGTTACAGGCATTTCTTGCTTCACTAATCGGAATAAGTGCCATCACAAGATTTACTGCTTATTTCACATCGCGTAAAATTTAATCTGTAATAGAATTTTGCCTAAATTTTCTTGATATTTATTAGCATGCAGCATGAAGTGGAAGGACGATATATATATATATATATATTAGCATACAAACTTGAAGAAAGAGATCGCTTTGCTGCTCTGTATGTAGAAAAGAGTGCAGTATTAAAGTTGATTTTGAAGGAATACAAAGAAATTTTTTATAGCTGCGGAAAGAGCCGAGTGGTTTGATTCTTATGAACCTTTCGGTTTTTCAGGAGGAGGGAAAGTGCTGTGTAGACAAACAATTGTACTTTTCTCAAGAAGGACTTAATTTGTGGAACTGTTTTTTTAATTGTGGTCAGTAGCTGAATTATACACTCAGTGAAGAATTAATTGCAAAATATGGGCAAGGAATTGGCAATGGCCTAGTCTGAGACATTTTTTTAGAATTGGCCTAAACAGAGAAATGTACAACATGACAGGCACCGTACGTGTAAATTAACATTGAGGCGCCTTCGCGTAACAATTGTTGCAGTACAGAAACAATAATGATTAGCACTTAGGAGTGTGCCTGTAGCCCTAGTCACGCAACATGCAAAGTTCCATCTCTTTTTGTCACATGCGGCCTGTCTGGCTGTATTATAGTTGTCAAAATTATCTCATAAGAGGTACGATTTTGGAAAAAAAAAATATTGATCATAAAATGTGTGTTTTGATTTTCTCTACAAATTTTGTATGAAGAAATTCTCATTCAAACATGAACTGAGCGAGATAGGATAACAAAATGTGTGGTGTTCGTCATCTGAAGTGCCCGATGTTCCTGTCAGATGTTAATGAAAATCGAACTTTCTCGACAGATTTTTCGAAAAATTCTCCAATATCAAATTTAATTAAAATTCGTCAGGTGGGAGCCGAGTTGTTTCATGCGGACGGACAGACACACAACCAGACGGACGGGCGGACAGACAGACAGACAGACAGATATGACGAAGATAATAGTCTCTTTGTGAAATTTTGCTAAAGCAGCTAAAAATGAATAGAGCGTAACCTATCTCCAGACCAAGATATGAATTTAGGACATCCTTAATGAGAAGCAGTGTTGTCAACAAATCGCTCGATTTTCGGCAGAATTAATCTGTTAATATTGCAGCCATTTATATCCATATTATATTGAACTTAAAATATGTATTATTACATAGATTTTGTTACATCGTCAATATACATATAAGCGTTTTAATGAAAATTTTAGCTCTGATATTTCTAGACTAAGCACTCTTCACGCGCTGAATGAAGTGATCCGTTTTTGAAAAAATAAATGAATTGTGAATTTAGTTTCTTCTAATTTAAATTTGAATTTTATCAACACGAAACAAATTAAACTCGATCACAAAGTGTTATTACTGGTCTCCAGTATAACCTGTTATTTCAATCGAATGATTAATGTACAAGAATACATACGGTGCTTGGAGGCAGGGGCGAACTCCATATCAAGCGTCTATTTTATACACTTCATGGGAAGAACGACGACTAGTACCTCCGAACTAACGCTTTACAACCGTAGCTTACACAGCCTGCCCTCTCTACAGGTGCTTCATTTGCTACAGCATTCTCAGCGGATGAAATCTGAAACCGCCGGTGTTTTGATGAGAGAGAATTACTCGCTAATGACTGGGCAACACAGAGATGCTGATGATGATATTCAGAGCAGAGTGTGTTGCCTGCAAAGCAGAGTAATATTACAGGTTACATACATGCATGTTTACTTCAGCTGTCTAAACCAGGCAGAGCGAAGTTGACATTGTGTGTGGTCAATGGAAGCAGCATTAAGCAAACCTCTGACAACAGACGCCAAGAAATTTCGACTTTGAACTTATGTCAATGGGACCAATATTAGGCACATTAACAAAATTACGAATACCGACTATTAGCTATGTCATGTCTGTCCGTCTGTCAGCCGGTCCGCGTGGAGGAACTCGGCGGTTTCCCATTGTACAGACTTTCATGAAATTTGGGTTTTTTAGAAAATCTGTCGAGAAAGTTCAAGTTTGATTAAACTCTGACACAAATAACGGATACTTTACACGAGGACCCATGTAGGTTTGTTATAATATCTGGCTGAATTCTTCTTAGAATGAAAAATATTTCAAATAAAACTCGTACAGAAAATGAAAACACGACTTTTGTATTCAAATCAAATGTTTCTCAAAAGGTGCCGTTTGTGAGATAATGTGGAAAAATATGGTAGGGACAGACAGGCCAGAGACGGCGCAATAATACGGCGCTTGCACATTTCAAGCTGGATAACTAAGGTTACAAACACAGACTGGGAATATGTAATACTTACTGGTATTCCACGGCAAAAATGGTTACTCTAACGCGCCTCAGTATTGCGTTTATACGTATATTGTCTGCAGGCCGTAACATATTTATATATATAAGTACATATTTAATTAGAGCGTAATATTCTGATCTACATAGCTAAGTGTTTACGCTCCTCACCAAATATTGTTCGGATGGTCAAATCGAGAGGAATAAGATCGACGGGGCATGTAGCACGAATGGGGAGAGGAAAGGTGTGTACAGGGTTTTGGTGGGGAAACCTGAGAGAAAGAGACCACTTGGAAGGCCCACGCGTAGATGGGAGGATAATATTGAGATAGATCTTCGGGAAGTGAGGTGAGGTTGCATAGACTAGATCGATCTGGCTTAAGATAGGTATAGATGACCGGTACTTGAACATGCGGTAATGAACTTTCGTGTTCCCTAAAATGCGGGGAATTTCTTCACCAGCTGAGAACAGGTTAGATTCTGAAGAAGGACCCTGCTCCATGGTGTAAGTACCTCGTAAGTATTCTGATCTGTATTACGAGGGAGTGGAAAAATAAGATAAATTATCTTATTCTGAAATCTTCCCCGTTTTATTCTGTCAGTGAACGCAGTTAACACATTCGTGAAATGTTTTAGGAAAGGCTACTGAATGTATGGCAAATATTGCTCAGTCAATTTCTTGTCTTCATACTACATTAACCCTTATATTGCTAACGTGGAGAATATGGTGAGCTTCTAATAATGCCAGCAAATGGCAGATGGGATTTAACTCGGCCTTTAAAGAGTTAAAATTGGAAGGGACACATCAGTTTTTGTAACAATGCCTCGAAGAGATATGCTGCTTTAGTTTTAAGGATAGAACAGCCAAGTTGGTACCTACCTACTACATGTAATCTGCAAGACACACATCGCTTTTAAGTTGACCGTAATCTGAACATTTATCACCATGTTTATTGAGGGCTGTATCAGGATTTCTGTGTGTAAAGGATTAGCCCATGTTCGTGAAGTATGCGCGTCACACATTAACGATGCCGATGAAATGAACGTAGTGTCAAGAGAACGCCAGAGAGTAGTTACCTTCTTCTCCCTGCAGGGGTGATGAACATTTCGGATTTCGTCTTATTGACCCAGCAAAGGAATGGAGTGCAAAGTCGTCGCAACTGTAATTCTTTCCCTCTCCCCAAAACACATTTTCTGCTCACTGCAGCAGGAATTTTATAAGAGAGCAAAAGACGTGGAATCGAAGAAACTTCACTGTATTTCCAGTGTCTTGACTGAATGCCATAGTCTATGAAAAGTTTTGGGATTAGTTTTGGGGAAGGTTTTATTGTAAATTTCTGACAAAATACTACGCTTTAAAAGGATGTACTCTTGTGTCTGGTAATACAAAAAAAAAGATATTTTGACGCTCTGATATACTCAGGGATATCTCAAACTTATCCCACAATAAAATCACAATATACGAATTTGGGGAGCCGATCCAAGTGACAGCGCGATCTCAGGCGTAGGTCTGCAGCCACACGCTTGTTGCGATCGAGGGTTCGCATTTCCTAGAATATATGGATGTCTGTCTCTTGTGAGTTTTGTGTGTTGTCAGGTAGAAATCTGTGCGTCGTGCTGGTCGCCCGTCCGAGGTTCTACCGAGTGTGTTGTGTCTGAGTGTGATCGTGACGCTTCGATAATGAGGATACGCTTGCCTACTAGGGGCTGTTGAGCCATGAAAAAAAAAAACGAGATGGGGGAAGAATGGACATGTAGCACGCCTGGGATCGGATAGATTAGAAGACCGTATTCATGCTTAATCGCGAATCGTAAACAGCGTTGCTGTGGACGCGTTAATGAACTTTATAATTCCGCGAAAGTCGGACAGTTTCTTGACTAGGTGAGTTCGTTTCACTTTCTTAATGTACTGTCCCGCATGAATAAGTTGTGAAATTACACAGAAGTTGCGTATTAACTGCACATGCGCGCGCGTGTGTGTTTGTATGTGTGTATGTTCATCAGATTAACAAAAAATCAAGAAAGTGAGTATTTACTTTTTCACAGAAGTGTAATGGAGGATTCCGTTCTTCTGCGATCCGACCCTTCGTCATTAGGTACATTGTTACCAATGTTTCAATACAACATGTCATCTCTACCTTAAATGGACCTTGAAAACTGTGAATTAAGGGGACATATTCGTTCGAAAAATCGGGAACCACCCAGCATACATTCAGGAATTCTAGACCGCTCAAAGAGAGAGCAGGTACGAAGTCGATTTAAATATTTCCAGTATTAAGTTCTTGTAGTAAGTTTTAAAATCCCTAAGAACTGCTGTTGTCTGCGTGCCAGTTGGTCAGCACGGCGCAGTTCTTGTTCCACTCTTTCACCGACGTAAACCGCAGTATTCACCCCGGCTCAGTTCTGCCGTGCAAATGTTGCCATATACATCTGAGGCCTTGACATACAAACACACAACATATCGGTGTAAGTCTGGCTTGCTTTGATTACGTAATAATCCATATGCTGTTCTACATTGCTAATTTCCTTTGCGGAGGCAACTGTCAACGCACTGGGTGGGTCGTTAGATATAGCAAGTGATTCTGTCCGATTCTACAGCACGTCGACAATGGTACAGTTGCAGGTTTTGTTCAATTTTTACAAGAAATGCTGATAACTTTAAACGATTCTAACAAAAGTTTTGATCGTATTATTGTCGAAACTTTGGGATTATTAGTCCCCAGATTAGAAAATCTGTGTATAAAGACACTCAGTTATTTTAAACATGTCGGAGCATTTTTATGTTTTAATGTGTAAATTTTATATATGTGCAGTGGTTGGTAAAATAATTGAGTGACTTGACAACATGTACGGTATAACAACGAAAATAATGCGTATAAAGATTTCAACCACTTCGAAAACCTGGGCGTATATGGGAGGATAATATTAAAAGTGGGTTTAAAGACGTGTTATGGAGAGGCATGGAGTGAACTTCTGTGGCTTAGGACAGGGACATGTTGCGGTCTGTTGGTAATTTGGTAAGGAACCTAATGGTTCCTTAAAATGCAGGGAATTTCTAGACTAACTGAGGACCCGTTAGCTTCTCAAGAAGAACTCTGCTTCATGGAGTTGGTTTAGTTTATAAAGCGTTCACCTGAAGACAAAGGCAGATCCTACCGAGGAAAAAATGAGTTCCGCCACGAATATGGAAGTACGTGTGTGTGTTTAAATATGCTAATATACACAAATTTAAACTTTTCCTCATTTCTGTCTAGTTGGTTTTCATTCTGTGAAAATAAATAACTTTATTACAAGTTCAGCGATTATCAAATGTTCACGTGTACAGGGAGTTAACTGCTGTACTGTGAGAGAGTTGAGACTGGTGAAGTTTACAGATGAATGAAACTTTAGTGCAGTAGTAATTTTAATTTATGATATTACGGTTTAATTATGTGGACCAGATTTCGTTTTGCACAGTTATGCACAGACTGTGAGGAGGGTTGGTGCATGTTGTTTTTGTTGTTGATGATGATAATTACAATGGGCTTTTCTGAGTTGTCATCGTATGTAACGTATGTGAAAGTTAAGGGGCTGGTCTGTCAGCGTATTCGAGGCAACGAAAGTAAACTTTGAAGAATCTGTATTTGACACTAGCCGAGCCCCAAAAGCGTACCATGCTGAAGTCGGGCACCATATAGATCAGAGATGGCCAGCTACACACGCTCTGGGATCGGCAATTTATAAGGCAAGTTAGGCAAGAACCATACGTGAATACAATTGTTTCTCATTTTTAGAAGTTTTCTGATTTACCTTTTTCCTCTTTGATAGAATATTATGTTTAGTTCCGATTCTCATTTCATTATAAAATCTTTTAACGTGTAAAACACTTTATTGTCCATCTAATGCACAATATATAATATGTAGATACAATTAAAATTATAAAATATTTAAAAGATCACTTTTAAATGTTTTATAATTTTAATTGTATCTACATATTATATATTGTGCAGTAGTTGGATAATAAAATGTTTAATTATCATTGATGCACGGTGCAAACATGAAGCTTTTAACATGTATTTTTTACATGGGACGTCCCTTTGGGATGAAGATACACAACCCTGAACTGTCAAGCATTACCCGTCTGTAGTTCCAAATACAGCTTACGGTGAGCCCTGTGTGCATGTAAACAACCTGAATTTTATTTTTAAACGTAAATTAAGAGACTCGCATATGTGATTCCAGAAAGCTACATTGTGGCCATCCTTTATACAGACCCTTTACCAAGCAATATTGAAGAACCACGTGATTATGTGGAAGATGAGCGTATGTCTAGTTCTAATGTGATTATTTTATCAGAAATTATGGCAGTAATGGAAACCCTGTAATTAGGCGCATCCACAGAACTGCGAAAAGCGACTATTGGCTTCGTCATATATGTCTGTCTTTCCGTCCGCCCGTTCATCCACCTGTCCGTCTACATGGAAAAACGCGACTCGAGTTGATGGATTTCCATGATATTTAAATTTGAAACTTTTTTCGAAAATCTGTCGATAAAACTGAAATTTCATTAAAATCTGACAAGAATAACGGGTACTGGACATGAAGACAAATATTCATTTTTAATCGCATCTCGCTAAGTTCTTCTTAGACTGAGAAATTTTTCCTCACAAGAGTTGTGGAGAAAGTCAAAACAAGCATTTATTTTTCGATAACTGTTTTAGAAAACCTTGCCGACTATGAGATAATGTGGAAATGTATTGTAGAGCCAGGAAGGCCACAGATAACAAACACGGCTCATGCGCATTGCATGCTTTATATCTAAGGCTAAATTTATATACTCAGATATGCAATACATTACTTTTCCACTACAACAATAGTTGAACGAACGCGCAACAGTGTTACGTCATATGTACGTGGCCTCTTTTGTTTTATCTTAGTAATTAACCAACTTGATGCACAAAGTTTTGTTTTACAGTAAGTTTATTTCATGCCTCTACATGTTTCGAGCACCATGTGCACATCATCAGTAGGTCAAAATTGTATTATACAGCATCTGGTATCATCACAACTGTAGGTGTGATGATACCAGTTGCTGTATAATACAATTTTGACCTACTGATGATGTGCACATGGTGCTCGAAACATGTAGAGGCATGAAATAAACTTACTGTAAAACAAAACTTTGTGCATCAAGTTGATTAATTACTAAGATAAACGTACTGATAGCACGGTCAGCAAAACATAAAAAAATTGCCTGTCTTATTTCATTACATTCATGAAAATCATATCCGTCTCCCTGAAGAAACAGAAGTTGTCGTACTCGTGCAAAGCACCTGCTGAAACATGTGTACTTCAGCACGACTGCTACCCGTGTGACCATAGCTGCAATAGGGCGGCGCTGGAAATGATACTTCGAGCTGCACACAAATTATTTATTGATGGTTTATTGCAAGCTATGTATATGAAAAGGCGTAGAGTTTCCAATTAACGTATCCAAACAATTCAGTAACTCTTTCGCAAACTACAACCTTTTCATCTACAAAATTGAAACCAAATTTGCAGAGTAGGGGTAATATATTATTGAGTACATAAGGGATGTAGGAACGGGATCATTCCGTGGGAATGTCACAGTTGTTTGTCTGTACCTTTTCGTTCTTGCCATTTGTTTATCGTATTACACATTTATTCATCTTTCGTACACAGTAGACTAGTGGAGAATAAATTGCATATTTATGTGTAGTGTTTGGGTCAACAATAGCTTTATTCCGTCAAATGTAAATTGTAATTTTATTGGCGACCTTCCTTTGATCCGATATTACGAAAGGAATGCAAAGTCCTATACGAGAGTGCTTGTGTTATTGTTAAGGCTAATCAGTTTCTCAAGTCAAGTCACTGTTACGATTCAGAATAACGGAAAAGACCTTAATGCCAAAACGTAAGAGGAAAAATCGAATTTAGGGCTAGGCATAAATGGAAGTATAGCCCTCTTGTTAGAGTGGATCTAGAAATAAATATAATTTGTTTGTTACTGTAATGCAAATTTGTCCTTCTCCACGCTGTGAAGGCATATAGGGAGAGAAGTGGTACATCTCCACTTAAGCTCGACATTAGATGGAGGAGAGTGACGAATCATGAACCTGCCCCTGTAGCCCCTGAAATTAAGCTGGGTACCCACTGAATAGGAGACTGGGCGGATCCCAGAAATATCTTCACTGCTCAATGCGTTCAAATCCTTTCAATTCAGCGACCAGAAGAATTTATCTTCTTCTTCCTCTAAGAAGACCCATTATTCTTTCAGTGAGTGTTGTGGCCCATATTCTTCACTTGTGATAGTTGGTGTTTCAGTGACCTTCGGTAATACCACAAATAGGCTTACACCAAATTTCCAGAAATCTCATTCGTTTTGGATTTGACATAAAAGATAAAGTAAGAAACTATGAATATTTAATCTGGACGATACTGTAGTTGTGTCTATCGTAGAAAGTTTTGTGTGACTGTTTATGTAAAATTGCAATCAATTTTATGATAATTTTCCATATTTCTCAGCAAAAATTCTGAAGCCACATAACGGAATTTTCTTCAGGATGACTAGCTATACTGCCCAGACGCCAGACACTTGGCTTAGTTCAACACCTATTTGTTCACAATATGTGAGGGTGTGCACCCAGCCCTTGTTTTGTACTCTATTTACGTTCCTGAAAACGTGGGCGAAAATGAAAAAGGCTTAAAACAAAAATAATATTCCCATCAGAAATGTGGGTTTAACGTAATATAAGGCAGCCAGCCAAACGGTGTCAAACTCGAAACGAGAGAACGCTTGTCAAAATGTGGTGTTACTTGACAAGGGACATTAAAGCAAACAGCGTAATAGAAATAGTGCCCAAAACAAGGGCTGGTCGCATATGAAATTTAAGTTCTCGGGGAGTGATGCAAGTTTTTACTTTGAACGCAATGACCAGCCTCATGGTCTAGTGGTCAGAGTATCTGACTACTAATCATGAGGTCCCGGGTTCGATTCCCGGCTCTACCGTGGGAATTTTCCCTGAAGCGTAGGTTGGTAGAATTTAGGTTTAAGGGCCCTCCTGGCACTACATCCTCCTATATCACCACTCACATCATCGGGACAACGTAACTGCGACTCATGGGCGTCCCA
>Ga0136643_10003997_pt1 | contig 20112 bp, 14 predicted proteins | sample TergutLab28metaG_FD_96883 | JGI IMG/M metagenome (GOLD analysis project Ga0136643, IMG submission 96883) | Labiotermes labralis P1 segment gut microbial communities from Petit-Saut dam, French Guiana - Lab288 P1 (version 3) (version 3) | ecosystem: Host-associated > Arthropoda: Insects >...
AACGAAGTTAATCAGTGACTATTTTTAATGTGACTTTAGCAAGGAAAATATAGCTCCCTGATGATGGTCTTAGGACCGAAACATGTCGGAGCAGTTTTAGTGTTTTAATGTGTAACTTTTATAAAAGTGCATTAGTTGGTGTATTGAGTTGTTACATAATATTATGTTTAAGGCTTACATTTTCTTTCTCCGGTTAACCCTTTACAGTACTGTTTTAACATCTTGGCCCAGCCTGTATTGCCTTGTTTTTGCTACGGTTTTATATGTATTTGTATTGCTGGCATAATCCAGAGTTTATTTCTTTTTAATCAGCCGCAAAGAAGCCAGGCTGTCAATACTACTATAATAGTATTAATCAGTATGAGTGTTCTTATAGCTACAATACAGTATACAATAGCGTTCTGTATTCCGTGTGACACGATCTTTATTAATTACTACTTTTTCAACGCTGCATTTTTTTGATAAAGTCATTCATCAACAGTTGTTTATTTTTAATACAAAAACTTAAAAAAGCAGGGCAAAAATGTGAACTGTTTGGTGAGATCTCGCATTTGGTATGATCTTTTAGAAAGAAGCAGCTTGTCATATTTCATGATGGTGTGTTATTTACTACAAAAAAAGATAAACTGATCCCATTACAAGCCCCGGTGTGGCCCAGAGGGTGGGTAGAGGTATAGCTCTACTCTTCCATGACCGCGGCACTAGAAGGGGGTGTGTGATCAGCAGCACGCCCCGGCCGCATTGTACCCCAAGGAAAGACCTGGTACTCATTTTACAGGAGGCTGGATGGGCTTCAGGGCCGCTCTGGATGGGCGAAAATCTCGTCCCCACCGGGATTCAATTCCGGACCATATTTACTACAAATGGTGTGGTGTAATAATAAATAAAATTCATGTCATGCGTAATAGGGATGCTGTTTGATGTAAACTATGCAACAGGATGGTAGCATCAAACTGATGCAGTACAGCAGCTGCACACAGCAATGAAAGGTTGAAGAGCTGAAGGGAGTGCATTTTCAGTTTCCCTCGTGGAATTCAATTGCTGTTCCTCAGTTGTGAAACAAGTAGTGTAACAGGATGAAAATTAAGTCTCAACTCAGTTTTTTTCATTTCTTTGGCAGTCCTCAAAAGCGATCAAGCTGCTGGTCGCCAACCACCGGCTCATTCTGTCAGGAACTCCGATACAGAACAATGTGCTGGAACTGTGGTCGCTGTTTGACTTCCTGATGCCTGGCTTCCTAGGCACAGAGAAGCAGTTCACAGCACGTTACAGCAAGCCAATTCTGGCGAGTCGCGATCCAAAGAGTTCGGCCAAGGAGCAAGAAGCAGGTCTGTCTGTTTATGTTACCTACTCGTTAAGGTTAATATCTTCTGGGAAGTAATGGTGTGTGTTTTAGTAGTGAGGAACCAACTGCCCCTATTTTGAAGCTATTGCTTTGAAGGAACCTGCTGCATCCTACTAGTAATTTTCAAATGGAGACAGCAGGTTCCTCCAAAATATTTATACCTTTCAACCAAACTACAGGGTGTCACATCACAGAAGATTGCCTAAAGAACCTGATATATTATGTCTCGTTTATTTCTGGCATATTTCAGTGCGTTGTTGTGACAGATTTTGGTAAAATATACTATTACATACTCTGAGTGTAGCCTTAGTTATCCAGCATGCAAAGCTCATGCACCATATTGTATTGTTTCTGTGATGAATCTGGCTGTACCATATTATTCCACATCATCTCATAAAAGGCACAGTTTTTGGAAAAGACGTTTTGAACATCAAATGTGTGTTTTGATGTTCTGTACATTTGTCTGAAAAAATTTCTTATTCTAATAAGAAGTCAGTGAGATATACTGAATGTATTTACATATTCATGTGATGTTCCTGTTATTTCTGTAAGATTTTTATCAAACTTCGATTTTCTTGACAGATTTTTTAAGAATTCTCAGATATAAAATTAATGAAAATCCATCTAGTGGGAGCTGAGTTGTTGCATGCGGGTGGACATGATGAAGCTGATAGTAGTTTTTCACAATTTTGTGAACACACCTTGAATTTCTGGGAAGTGTGCTGACAAGTGGGCGATGCTAAATCAAGCTGAGTGATTGTATTGCAGGAGTGCTTGCCATGGAGGCGCTGCACAGACAGGCACTGCCATTTCTGTTGCGCAGGATGAAGGAAGACGTGCTAGAAGATCTGCCACCAAAGATCACGCAGGACTACTACTGTGAATTGAGTCCCCTGCAGGAGCAGCTGTATGAGGACTTTGCCCGCTCGCACGCCCACCAGAGTCTACAGGAGACCCTAACTCATGGGCAGACAGGCACCATTCAAGGGAACACGCACATCTTCCAGGTAATTAATATTTGCTCTGATGGTGCATGTGTGTGCTTCAGCTCACTGAGGTTTTAGTCTTTCCAGTACTGACACCATTGCCCCAAAGTTAAAGAATTGAAGTGACTGTGCTGGAGAGTTGTGTGTCGTAGTGAAACCCTGAGGAATAGTTTCCACTTGTATTGATAAATTAAAATGAACTCACTGGAAGGAGCCTGTGGAGCATAGCCAGTGTAATGACTGGTCTGTGTGCTGCACTGTTATGGGTTTTACCCAACAGTGATAACAGATTATTCTCTTCTCCAAAATTTCCAGACCTGCTCTGGGGCCCATGCAGACTTGTATACAGAGAGTACTGGGGTCTCTTCCCCCAGGGGTAAGATGACCACTCATCTCCATAAGGTGCCAGGATTTAGAATGAGTGGAGCTATATCCCAGCTCCCTCTATACGCCAGCATGACATCTATAGGAACATTACCTTTTACGTACGGCAGCGAATGTGACTGCCATAAATTTTGTCTGCAGTGTGTGTTGTTGAATGTCGTAGGTTTGCGTCTTACTGAACTGCTACAGAAATGGTGTAGAGCCTCAGCTTTTCTTTGAAGCTCTGGAGTTGTGTGTACTGTATTTCCCTGAATACAAGTCAATAACTTTTTTTTCAGTTTATCATCTGAAATGTGGGGGATGACACAGTAATTGCGCATAAATTTCGACATGTTCAGTGTAAGTTTTGTCCTGAAAATTTAAGTTTGTGAAGGGGGGGGATCATCTTACATTTCAGTCAATGTGCTGATTTGAAACAATGAATTGTGGTTCATATGTAGGTAGGGAAGATGTGACATACAGAGGGATTTATTTGCTTGATGATGTATGAGGTATGGAATGGCATCATTTGTGCAATGAAATTGTAGTGTAAAGGTTAAAATCTTCTGGAAGGTAATGCCATGTCAATGGATGAGCACTTTCTGATGTTTCCAAGGATCACAGTGCCTCCATCTTCTGTGTAGAGCAGTCCTAGAATTCCCCATTGACACAGTGTCACATCCCAGAAAACTTGAATCTTCAGCAACACTACTGTGAGAACCTAAAATCTCAAAATATGCTACGTTGTACCAATTCATGTGGACCTGTTAGAAACGAGTAGGGTCCTTGTGAGATGAGTGGTGGGACTGTCACTTGATGGGGTGTCTGTTGCAACTGGCACTGCTGAATGGTCCGACATGCAAGAGGCGTTAGGGACCAGCTGTACATAACCTGCGCGACTGCAGCGTTCTAGCAGAATTCATACTTTACGCGTGATATCTGAGTGTACCTGGCCGAGAGGACATTGAGTTAAAATTTATCATGTTTGCTGCTTATTTCACTGAACTTATACTAGATGTTAGATACTTTTACCACCACCACCACCACCACCGCCGCCGCCACTGCCGAGGTTCTTTCATGGCAGCGGCACATCGAGAATACAGGAGTTGATCATCTGTGTTGGGTGTCAGTTTTTGAAAGGGAAGGGCAAAATATTCACCCACAGGGTGTTGTGATTTTGCCATATAGTTTATGGACCTTCACAATCAAACACCACAATTTGTGTACCGTAAAAACATGCAGTTTTTCAGTAAATGAATTGTTATGTTTGACTGAAATTGTCTGATGGCACAACATGATATTTTTATCTAATAAGATTCGTCTGTTAATGCCATGAAACCAAGTAAATGACCATTGTAAGGCCCATTATGTAAGGTACTCTGGCATTTGAAATGGTAGCCTGCTACAAGTTCCAGTGTTTGAAATGGTGTGCACAATAGATTGAAGGATAATCTTGGTGTAGGGGTCATTTAATGCTCACCTCTTCAAGTGTTTGAAGCCCATTGTAACTCTATGTGCCATCTGCTATAACAGTAGGAAGTCCTGTATTTTGCCACATGTTGTATAATACTGTTTCTTGAAACGGCATGAATCATTTTGTATTTAAGACAGACACTGCCTGTGTTCTCTGTGAGGTGGGAACTGAGTTCTTGTTTAAAGTTTGGATGACCATCAGTCTGCAAATGGTCTGATGTATCCTTGAGTAATACAGTACAGATGTGTGAGGTTGCCGGTACTGGCCATCTGTTCATACCGGCTGTATGATTACAGGCTCTGCGCTATCTGCAGAATGTGTGCAACCATCCTAAGCTGGTCTTGTCACCCCGACATCCGGAGTATGATAAGATCGTAATGCAGCTGAAACAACAGAACAGCACCATGGCAGACATCCAGCATGCAGCCAAACTGCCTGCCCTCAAGTATGTGTAGCTGTAGGACTTTTACTGTGGATAAAGTTAATGTCAGACTGAAAAGCAAACAGATTAATTGTGAAAACTGGAAAGGGTATGTAGTTGAACACAACTATGTCAATTAAGATGTTTTAATGGCTATACTAGACAACTACATGTTTCGGCCCCTACTGGCCATCTTCAAGTTGTCTTCAAGAGAACTTAAGGTCCTACTATATATATATATTGTGCGTGCACGCGGTGCAGAGATCTCTACATCCGGGCTTTGTTGCGTAATAAGTATCTTGTATGTTGAATGTGGTGGTGTGCTCTGGCTAGAGGCACAGTAGAGTCTGGTGTCTAGTATTGAGTTTGTAGTTTCTTGGTGCGCAGGTATTGTGAAGAGGCGTGTTCCTCTTCCTTCCTCCTAATTGGGGTTGTGTTGCGGGGAGGTCCGAAAGTGACCTTGGAGGTACAGTCCCTTTGCTTATACTCCGGGTGTTTGTGCGTTTCCAGCCCTCTCCTGTTTCACCCCTATTAAAACATCTTAATTGACACAGTTGTGTTTGACTACATACCCTTTCCAGTTTTCACACACACAATGGGGATGACAAACTTCCAAGATGAATTGTGAGTTTTTGTTGTGGAATTAAATTTATGTGACAGTGCGAGACTGAAGGAAGACGGTAGGAATGTCTGGATGATTAGTCTTTTGAATAATGGGGTATGAAACATAGTTTATTTATGGAGAAGTTAAAGATGGGGATATAATATTGAAATTGATCTTGAAGAAGTAGGATGGTAGGATGTGAACAGATGTCATCTGGGTGAGTATATGGATCAGCATTGGTCTCTTTTGCACATTATAATGAACCCTTCTAGCTCTGTAGAATGCAGAGAATCTTGTTTCTGGCTAAGGAAGTGCTGACTTTTCAAGAAGGGCTGTGCTTTATGGTGTGTGTTACGGAGGACAGAAGGTTATGGATAACCAGTGAAGGATGAGGTGAAACTGTAAAATGTTAGTAGGAGGTATACGAGGTGGGCGAGGTTTTGTGTTGGAGTTGAGGTCTTTGTTCTTTTGGGATGTGGGAGTGTGTTATTGGGTGATTGATGCCTTGTGTCTTGCAGTGTCAGGCATCAGTCTCCCAGTGGTGCATTGCTACATCCGAGAAGAATGGGTACCTCAATTGCATCATTACGAAAACCTAAGAATGTATTTTTTATGGTATCTGAAGTTCTCAGTTGACAGGAATTCAGATTACAGTCTTCTTAATTGTAACACAGTACAGTTTGGTAGGTGTTTCAGAGGTACCACATCCTGACCATGGTACAGTGTCAGGTGGTATCTCTAAAGGGTTTGTACCCACCTACACGAAGCTCCAAGGTGTTACATATCAGTGACAGTTAACCCTTTGACGCCGAAATTAAATCCCCCCCCCGGTCACTTTAGTGGCCGTTCGGCTATTTAAAGGGCTCACTGCGTTACATATATATATGTTGTTCAGCGGCTAAGGGTTAAATAGCATCGGAACCATATTTGTGTTACAGACAGCTGCTGCTGGACTGTGGTATCGGTATGCCTGCTGGAGGCCAGCCTGGAGAACTGGTCATCAATCAGCATCGAGCACTCATCTTCTGCCAGCTCAAAGCTATGCTCGACATATTGGAGCAAGACCTCTTTAAGTGAGTCACCTACTCTCTCTCTCTCTCTCTACCTTGCTCTTACTGGGCTTCTGGATCATTTTGTGTGCAGTGATTAATATTGGGTCTGTCTGCAGATCCACCTTCGTACTTTCCCATTTTATAGCTGAGGAAGATCACTGTTGTTGGTAATATTATTGTCTGTTATTTGGGATATGTCTGGTGCAGATCTTGGCCAGGTCTTGAAATCTGCTTGACTGAGGTTTATTCATGGTTTTGTTCAGCTACTTCATGAATATTCTGATACAGTGCCTTAATTAGGATAACAGTCACCTTCAAAATTCGTTGTGTCACTGTATGAAGGATACATGTAGCTCTTTCTTGGTTACTTACAATCTCTGATCCCACATCCATTCTATGTTTGGCTGAATAAATAACAAAACGAATGGAACACAATAAATCTGTGTGGCATTCTGGTTTCCAGTAACGCAGCACCCAAACTGCTTTTTACCCATCAACACCAAGACAAGGATGGTGACCTAGCAGTTTCCCATCCAAAAGGAATTCTGGAATACCAGGTTGAAACGGAATTTCACTTCCATTCCAGGTTACTGCTGTAAAAAGATGAAAGTTAGATAGGAAAGCAGGACAAAGAGTTATAATTGGATTGCAGAATACTTAAACATGGCACTGTGTTTGTCTCACTGTTTATGCTTTATATGCTGAGTACTGTCAGGGGCATAAAATAAACCACATTGAGGAAGGAAACATCTGTTTGGTTAAAATAATTTTGGTATGTTGTATAAATAACTTTGGATTAAAACTCAAATGTGGTATTTTATACATTAACCATTAAAAACAGATAAAGTAAAATTGACGGGGTGGTTATGGGGGTATACAGTGGTTGGGATTCTCTCTTACTAAAATATGGTGGTGAAGTTTTTCTTGAAAGACGAAGTATCTTCTGTATGGTCAGTATTCTTCTACAGCAAGCTAATAATCTCGTAAATTGAAAGCATTATCAATTGTACACTCTACCTTTTCAAAGATCAGCCTGAAGATGGCCGTGCAATTGGGCCAAAATGTGTAGGTCGTCATAATAATAATAATAATAATAATAATAATAATGATAATGTATCTTTCATGGAGTTGGGCCACTTGTTGACCCGTTCTGGTCTCACGTATCCAGAAATCTCTTCAAGGTCTACCATGATTCCTTCTGCCAGTTGGGGAGTAGTATTTCATTACCTTGGGTAATCTATTTCGAGGCACAACATGTAGGTGGAATTATAATCTAATATATACTAATAAAATATAAAGTTTTGTATGACTGTATTGTATGTATTTTATATATTTTTTTAGTTGCCCTTTTCATATGGCTAATTAACATTAACATCAACAAAGTCATGTTGACAGTAAACAAGCGCTTCTTCGTAGTCTTATTTAATGCAACAGGATTCATAACATTAAGTTCATTTTGTGTGCTTATCATTTGTGTTGATCGTATCATCTAACTCTGCTTTCTGTGCAATTTATGAAACATTATTTAGTGAGCCAAGGAACTGCAATACAAGAGTCACATCTGTGTAATGTGTGTGGGTTTTCACATTGTTGATAATTAAGGTAATATTTCTTGACAAGCCATGTTATGCAGTTCTGGACGAAGTTACCTACACTTCAAAGTAATGAAATCGCCGATGAGCTAACAAGGGGTGGCACTGCTCTGAGGTTTCTTGGACCCGAGCCGGCCGTGGGGGTCTCTAGGCAAGATTTACAAAAGAGGCTTGGTCGCTGGCTGGCCAATCAGCATGGGGCCCAATGGCGAGGTCTTGGTTATACCCAAAGGCAGGCTCGATAGTTTATCTCCGGACCTGGTCTGGGTACCAAGGCAAAATTTATGACCTTTAATAGGATTCAATCCAGGGTTGTAACTGGCCTTCTTACGGGTCATAACACCCTGAGGAGACGTCTCTACCTACTAGGGCTGCTTGATAGCCCCTTGTGTAGGGAGTGCGCGATGGGAGAGGAAACCTCGGCTCACCTTCTATGTGTGTGCGAGGCTTTGGCCTCACTCAGACATGCGTACCTGGGCTCCTTTTTCTTGGAGCCAAAGGATATTAGGAGTTTAGGCTTGGGGGCTATATGGAACTATAGTAAGGTTGCGGGGCTCCCATGATTCGATATGGGGCACAAAGGGCCCATCCTAATCAAGGCCTAGGTGCATCGGGGCTGAGAGGCCCCGAACCCAAATGCAAATCTATCTATCTACCTACCTACCTACACTTCGCAGGAACTGCAGGTTAGTCTGTTCTCTCCTTCCTCGCCCCTCCACGCACTTCACTGTTGCATGACTGTCAACTTGAAATGGAAGCAGCGTGTCCCTCTGAAGTGCCGGTAACTCTGTACTAAACCATGGTGTATCACACCTCAAGACCGTAATTCTAATGGTGACAGTTGTGAGAGCCACATATTTTGACAGGAGCCACATGCCAACTGTAACGTACCTGAGGCTGGATGGCAGTATATCTCCGGGCATGAGGCATGATGTGGTGACAGCGTTCAATAATGATCCATCAATAGATGTGCTGCTGTTGACCACGCAGGTTGGCGGACTTGGTCTGAACTTGACAGGTGCTGACACAGTAAGTACAGCTTTCATATGCATCACTCCTCTTATTGGCTGTGTAGAACAGATCCACTTTGAGAAGCTTAGTCAATCAGCTGGTTTAGAAATTCTTGATTTTTTAAACCCACCAGGCAAGTTGCTTTAAGTGGTAGCACTTATGACTTGTACTTTGAAGGTGCTGAGTTCAGATATGGAGGAGGACACCCACTATACTTCCTGAGAATTTGTGTGGTTTTTCTCTTCCTTCATGGTAAAAAAGGGTTTAAACAGTAGGGCAGGCACCACAGTGACCCTTGCACCTTGACCAGTTGCTGATCATAGTGCTTAAGCATTCAGCAGAGTCAATTGGTTTCAGAAATGCTGGCCCAGGTGCCTATAATTTGGTAGTGAGTCACTGTTGCAGTGAATGCCGACTGCATATGGTGTTCCATGGCGGTCACCCATCCAAGTACTGATCACATTCAAGGTCGCTTAACTTGGTGATCACATGGGAACCGATGTTACCTACCTTGCATGGCCTTTGGCTTCCTTCTATATCCATAATGATTCATTGTTCATTGTTCATTCTTCCTGTCATCCAATGATACATCATTTGAGCTATTAACAGCATCATTAAACGAACCTTAGTTGAATGAATTCATGGAACCTGATGGTTCATCATATCATAAGAGCGTGCCACTGGTCCATATCCTGAAGCTTGAAAACGTGTTTCGTGTTAGAGGAAACCATTACTAAATATTTGGTATTGTGACGCCGTGCTCCATGCTTTGACAGGTTATATTTGTCGAGCATGACTGGAATCCAATGAAGGACCTGCAAGCAATGGATCGTGCTCACCGCATCGGGCAGAAGAAAGTTGTCAATGTGTACAGACTGATAACCAGAGGAACCCTGGAAGAGAAGATCATGGGGTGAATTTCTTTTTTGCTCTTATAGTCAACTATAGTTTTGTGGAAGGATAAAATGTAATTTTAATTCAAATATTTTGCTGCAACTAATGGAACACCCCTTGACATTCAGTGGAAAAATTTGACAGCCCTCATCCCTAGCTGCATGTTGAAAGTTCCTATCCTTAGCCACATTTTGACAGTTCCTGTCCCTAGCCACATATTGACACTTCCTGTCCTTAGCCACATATTGACAGTTCCCATCCCTAGCTACATTTTGACAGGTCCCATCCCTAGCCACATATTGACAGTTCCTGTCCCTAGCTACAATTTGATGGGGTCCTGTCCCTAGCCATATATTGACAGTTGCCATCCCTAGCTACATTTTGACACATCCCATCCCTAGCCACATATTGACAGTTCCTGTCCCTAGCTACATTTTGACAGTTCCTTTTAGCTACATTTTGACAGGATCCATCCCTAGCCACATATTGACATTTCCCATCCCTAGCTACATTTTAACAGTTCCCATCCCTAGCCACATATTGACAGTTCCCACTCCTAGATAAATTTTGACAGTTCCATCCCTAGCCACATTTTGACAGTTTCTGTCCCTAGCTACATTTTGACAGTTCATGTCCTTAGCTACATTTTGGCAGGCCCTGTCCCTAGCCACATATTGACAGTTCACATCCCTAGCTACATTTTGACAGGTCCCATCCCTAGCCACATATTGACAGTTCCTATTCCTAGCTACATTTTGACAGTTCCCATCCCTAGCCACATATTGACAGTTCCTATTCCTAGCTACATTTTGACAGTTCCCATCCCTAGCCACATATTGACAGTTCCTGTCCCTACCTATGTTTTGACAGTTCCTGTCCCTAGCTACATTTTTACATTTCTTGTCCCAAGTTACATTTCCTACACATAACAGTTTGATATTGCAGTTCCACTGAATATGCATCCTGAGAACTTGAAGAGTACCTGGAGAGACATCTCCCTACAGTAAGTGTGATATTAAATATGGCAGGGGTACCTTTTTTCTTTTTTTACTTCTTCTTCCTTCTCCACTCAGAGAAATACTGCTTTCTCCTCATGACTGAGTTATGTACATTTCTATTTTTCCCACAACATCAAACACATTCTCCTTCAAACAGCTTCAGACAAACATTACAATAAAAAGGGCGGTTATCCTGCTCTGGTACAGTTGCGCACTCTAATAGCAGCACCTGAACAATGCAGTCCACTGCCATATTTTGGTGCCCTTGTGTTTGGTCTTCATAGCCCTTCACTGTGGCCACACGGATTTTCAAATGCAATTTCACGTACTAAAGTTTTATATTGGCGATTAACAGCCAGTTTAAATAAAGTTCCATGTGGGATTCCAAAAAGAAAATGGAGGTCATAAATGATCTGTAATCTTGCAAATTATTTGACATAAAGCTGCTGGCACAGTGACATGTTCAGGACACAAAGTAACTTTGCAGTGCTTGCATATTCACTGCTGAGTGTGTCTTTGTTATGTGTTGGAACTGACAGAGACAAAAACTGTTAAGCTTCAGTAAGCTAGGTACACTGTGTCATTTCACCATGACAGATAGCAAATTCCTTTTCCACCCTAAAGCAGTAATTATGTTTTTCATTAAGTTAACATATTATCTGTTGTATTAATTATATCGCTCATTTGCGACAAGAGTGTCACAACTCAGGATTTGGTATTTTTGACTTAACTGGTATAGAAAGAAACATTTTCAGATGCACCTTTAACAGGTACAATGTCATAACGCAGTTAGCAAAACTCGCCACTGGAGAGCAGTTGTGTTTTTGTTGCACTCGTAGAAAATTATAACACTTCAAAACCTTTAAAAGTCTCTCTCCTGGAAAATCACACATTTTGAGTTGTGACACTGTTGTCGCAAATGAGCGCTATTACATCTACTGGTACTGTGATGTTGGCAGTTGTATTTAAATGTTGGGGTAACAATTTGTCATTTGGGAATACATTTAAATCTCCAGTATCTGTGGTCCTTGTGGCCATATTGTGGTGTTGGATAATGCATTAGAATTGAGTGAGGTGCTCATCCGGCACTGCTGCGACACATGAGCGGTAGAGGTTGATAGAATAGTAAAGTATTCTGCACAGACTTTGGTGTTCATTCTTTCATGTTGACACAAAGAACGTATCATCCAGGATAGGTATCAGGAAGCAGTAGCACAGGATTATGTGAATGATGGAAATGCTAGAAAGTGAAGACCTTAAATCTGATGAAAATGAAAAATTAATTTGGCTGAAACCTTAAAGCGACCTATGTTGGTGTGTGCGAATGTGTTTTAAAAAAGCACTCCTATAAGTTCATTTTGGGGGACCGCGGTAGCACAGTGGTTGAGGCACTGTGCCACAAATCGGAAGGTTGCTGGTTTGATCCCAGCTGGCGTCATTGGATTTTTCATTGACATAAAATCCTTCCGATCGCACTATGGCCCTGGGGTCGACTCAGCCTCTAACAGAAACAAGTACCAGGAGTATTTCCTGGGGTTGAAGGCAGCCGGTGCGTAAGGCTGACAACCTACCACCATCCTGCGCTGTTGTCACGAAATCTGGGAACCTTAACTTCTCTGGGCCCCTCCGGGCCTGTAACAGGACTGCTTTACCTTTTATAAGTTCATTTTACTCACGTAGTTACTCTGCATAATCTGTGTTTTAGGTAGGTTTTCACCCCTTTTTATAGGCCATGCAGTCCCTTAGGGTGAGTAGAGGTATAGCTCTACTCTTTTCTAGGAACTTCAACACTAGATGGAGGTGGGAGGGTCAGCCCCATGCCCCGGCCGCCTCTACCCTGGGAAAGACCCGGTACCCATTGTACAGGACACTGGGTGGGCCCCAGGGCTGTTCTGGATGGGCGGAAAATCTCGTCCCCACCGGGATTCGACCTCGGACCGTCCAGCCCATAATCAGTTGTTATATCTACTGAGCTACCTGGCCCACAATTTGTGTTTTATATTCCACAAAATCTCGTTTTTTTCATAAACCTTGCATGGAAATTTAAATAATAACCAGGTCACTTAAAGGTTAATAAGTATAACTTAACACTGCTTTTCATTTTGTTTCCTTGTGAATGGAAGCATTTTCTGATAAAGACAGGTTCTGTTTTGTTGTTTCATTAATGAACTGTTTTTCTTTTGTCTCATGTCCACTGCCCCACCCACTCATCTGTTAATTCTCCGATATTGGGTGTAGCAATAAGAATGGAGCATGCCAGCCTCACTCTTTATGTTTTCCCACACTGGTGTAGCCTTAAGAATGGAGCAGGCCAGACTTCACATAGTTTTCATCTCAAATCATTCTGTAACGGATAGTGACAGCAGTTCATTGTCACTCATTTTGACAAAGTTGGTGGTGTTTGTAAACACCATACCATATAGACATTGGGACTGGGAAAGCCCAGTTACTATAGTGTTTGGGCTGTGGACTGGACTCCAGGGTTTAATTGCCAGCACAGAAAAAATTGTTCTCCTCTCCACAGTGTCTGGAACAGCGCTGGGGTCCACCCGGCCTCTTATCTAGTAGGTATGGGGTTGTTTTCCATGAAGTATGGACAATGTGGCACTGGGACTGATTTTTGTCTGTGTACTTCAGTTTTTCATGTCAGTGTTATTCTATCATTACTATGTTCACTGATGCTAGTGAGCGTTGTTAATTGAAACACATTCTTTCCGAAAGGTAGAGAGGTCACGCTGTAGGTGACCACTAACGCTTATGTCATGTCAGGGTCAAGAATACGTGGAGCTGTACCTCCACATTCTGTGTGGTATACAGGAACAACTGTTCTTTTCTTTCGCCCCTCCATGAAAATACATTGATGAGTGCAATTAAAGTTCTGTGAATTGTTGATGTCAGCACCAGATGGGGGAGAATCAAAAGGACATTATATATATATTTTTTGAGATTATGATTCAACCCTATGCCCAAGTAGTCTGTTGTACTCCAATCTTTAGTCTCTGTTATGTTCTGCTGTGGATATGTGAAATGCTGATACAAGTGGTGCATTGCAGGCTGCAGAAATTCAAGTTGATGACAGCAAATACTGTGATAAGCAGTGAGAATGCGTCCATGGAGACCATGGGAACAGAGCAGGTAACTTGTCTCTAAATTTTTGTTGCTGTATACTTGTGCTTCCCATCTTTTAACTGATATGCTTACTCAAAAAATATTTGTGTAATGATTCTTTCTACAAACATGTTTGGCAGTAGTGTAGTGAAGAAAACCTTCAGTTTGAAATGTACGCTATGCCAGCCAGTGGGAGACATTGGTAGATGTGCCCAGATGCAATGGCTGTTCAGTGGAATGCTTCGTGGCTGAGAAAATGCATCTGTTGAACCTAATTTTCTTTTGCCTTCACGTACATGGGCTTTACTTGAAGTGGTTCAAACATGCCTTGCCTCTTCCATTTCCATTTTTGGGGCACCAAACATCGTGGTCGGTGAGCAGTCATCCACGTTCATATACAGCAGGTGCTGAGTTCAAATTTTGGCTCTCCTGAAAGGGTTACCTGGTGTTCCTTACTTCATCCAGTCTTATGCCAGAACATAACCTGAAATTACACCATAGACACTTCTGCATTCTCTCTGATTCTTTTTCATTAATCAGTTGATCATTTGAACCATGCTACACTGTACAGTGTGAGTTATGGACAGCATTAGTGATTAAATTACAAACAAGTAAGTAAGAAAGTGATTAAAACAGACCACATGGAAAGGAGAACATTCTGAGTAGATGGTGTAAAAAGAAGCAAACGAAAGGGAGAAGAAGAGGTAGAAGAAATACTGGGGGCCTGAAGGTAGGAGCAAGATACATAGGTTCAAATAATGAAAGGGATGGGCATTGGAGGTGAGGAAAGTAGGGTTAAGGTTGGAAGACTGTAGGGTAAATGGAGAGGTAGGTGTATAGAGAAGAGTGAAGGGAATATGTGTTAGGGGTTGTGGAAGGGGGAGATAGTGGGGAATGGGATGGCAGTGGAGTGGTGGACTGAGGGGATGAAGTAGGGGGAAGTGAAGGGCACAGTTAGCAAAATTGGAATAGAATATTAGTGTGGGAGAAAGGAGTTGTTGAAGAATGTTGTTTGGAGACAGAGATAATGGTGTAACTGAAAGGGAGGAAAGGAAAGTAGGGACATACAGAATAAGGAGAATGGGAGGGAAGTAGGGCCAGATAGGGTAAAGGGTTGGAGGTAGGTTCTTTACTCTGCTTTCCTTGACCATCATTCCTTCTCCCTTTGCTTATGCTTTACCCCCTGAAGACCCATTTACAATGGCTTTGTGGATACAGACAAATGGCAGCATGTTGTGATGTTGTCTTGTTTGTACATTTATTGTGGTGTATTTGGATTGATAAAATGTATTATTTGTGGAAAGAATACACAGGCAAGCATAATGCTGTCATGTAATCATCATGATGTGAAATATGATTGTGATCTAAGCATGGGTTTCAAAACATGGTATAGCTATTTGGACAGTGTGCCCTGCCATGCTTTGGGATGATGTTAGCACTGCCATAACCACATACCTCCAACCGCTTGACATTCTGCATGAACATAATTAGCCCTTTGGAGCATATGCGCGGTGCACTGTACTGCTGGAAATGCCAAATGTTGGCTAACGTCAGCACCAAGAACATGCCAATTAGGGTATATTTTTGTAGCACCGTGTTGGATATATATACACCCCTGTAGCTGGTGTGCTATGTCAACCCAATGAAAATGGAGTTTTTAGGTAAGCATTTTCCAGATTAATTCCACCTCCAAAACACTGATATTTGTATACTGTGTCAACTCTTTCTTTGGCCTGTTTCTGTATTGATATCCTTTGTCCGTTTCAGCTCTTGGACTTATTCTCACTGGATGATAAGAAAAAAGAAAGTCCGAAATCTTCCAAGAACCAGCCTGTGGCATCAGGTGCTCTCACAATGAAGACTGTGTTGGACACACTGCCGGATCTGTGGGAGGAAAAACAATATGATGAAGAATATGACCTGACGAACTTCATGAAGAACCTGCGTAACTGAGTCATTGGATCAGGTTTTAACCTTTTGCCATGTGTTGTGTATATTGCCTGAACATGCAGGCTTGTTGTATAGGTGCACCATTGTGTAATCTGACTGGCTTCTGTGTGCAAGCGTGAAATTGGAGCACGTGTGTGTGTGTGTGTGTGTGTGTGTTTTTATGTGTCCTGTTTGGTCAGCACTTCTTTTTGATTCAGAAATAATGTTTAGAGCCCAGTGAATTTTTTTTTTTTTTGAGTATGTATAGAGCCTCAGATTTGTTGCTGTGTTTGTCCAACATCCAGAGCAACGTTTATTAGATGTATTTTGCAGCATTGCTGCAGTGTGTATATATACGTTACAGTTGACCCGTGTCGCGGTATCGCCACACTGACACACCCCTTTTATTTGTCGCCACTCATTTGTGTTGAAATATTGACCGTTGTGTCATTCAGATCTCTGTTCCACCATCCTTCTCCGTTTGATAAACATGGACCCCGTGCAGTTCGTTACTGTCGAGTCACATTTTACATTTTGAATTATGTCACTACCAATTCAGTCTTACTGACGATCTGCACAGCCATGTGTTACCCACATGTGAATGTGTTGGACAATAAAACGAGAAATTAATTCAAAGATGTACGACAGGCTTGGGGATTGAGTGATCGGGACTCAGTCCTTGGCAGAAGCAGAGATTTTGCTTGATACTTTAGCGCGACGCATTTGGAGAGTCATTGGTGGCGATGTCTCATCAGATGGTGACAGTGTGTTCGACTGATACTTGTTAACAGGGAAGGATGATAGTAACAAAGGTGGAAGCTGAGGGAAAAATCTATTATTTGGTATTGTGGTGGTGTCTGTCCTTCTGTTGGAGGTCTTGGTGGATTGTGGACGCAAGAGGCAGCCTTTGTGTGCTGAGATTCTCTGCTCATTGCTATTTTCCTTCAGTTCCTGCTGCCAGTGTCCAACTGATGAATGACAGTCACCACAGTTGGTTAAGAAACCAGCAAGATACACTTAATAAAATAAATTTGGGACAAACCAGTTAATTCCACTCTGCTGCATGGTTTGGCTCTGCAGAGCCAGTTAGTATACGTATGAAAAATTCTTACACCTGCAAGTCTTCTGTCGTGAGATCATGCTGTTTGCAGAAACTTTAGACCATCCATGTGTTTACATCCAAATGGGAGTATTCCTGTGCCACTAATACCCAAACTGTGTATGGCAGGCTGTATAATTCTTTGTACAGCTGGAACTGACTTGCTTTGTTAACCTTTTAAAGACGAAAAGTAATCTACTTTATATAAGGAATCAGTTCGTACCGCGCTGTAAACACTTTCCACCACGGTTATAAAAACCAATCAGTTAATGATGTATAAAGCAAAAATCGCTGTTTGTTCCGAGATCTGTGGAAAACACTCAACGCAAAGCGAGCACCATGTAGAATTTTTTAATGTTAAACCTGGCGGTACGTAAAGAAACCACTAGGCTTTAAATGGTTAAAGTATAAATTAGTTCCCCAATATACAGTATAAAGAAGCTGCAATGTATTTTGTGTATGGTATGTTGTGTCTGTGTTAACTGTCATAGACACATCATCATCATCATCATCATCATCATCGCCGGCGTCGTCATCATCACCACCACCACCAACACCACCATCATCATCATCATCATAAACATCAAGGATTGGAACCTTTGATCTGTTCTGTCCCCAAAGTTACAACTGCTCTCTCCAATGCTTCTTTGGTCTTCCAATTGATCTTCCTTGTGGTCTGTAGTAGTATGATTTCAAAGGGATTTGGTTTTGTGGCATTCATAGACATATATTGATTTTATTTCGTTTAGGTGTTCTTACACGACGTGTTTGTCATTTTGTTTTTTAACCAATATCCCAAATTAATTTTATTATCAGTAGTGTGTCGGTTTTTTAATCAGCTATGATTTGCGGTAAATTGTGGTGACAGTGCATGTGTATATTATAGAGACTGTTTACACATAATGGTGATAAACAGGCGTGGAGTCAGGATGTGACCGTGCAGGACACTCACACCTTTCGTGGCTGTCATTACCATTAACAGGAAATTATATTAGGGTCCACTCATCAGAACGTTCTGTACACCATTTTGCACTGACGTTAATGACCATGACCAAGTTTTTCATGTGTTGAGATTTATATATTTTTGTAACAGTATGAAATATCAGTTCAGTTTTGACAAGAAGAAGTGTGGTAGGTTTCGGAAAATCGCGTTTTGTCTTTATGTGTTCAGTAAGCCAATTTACATGCCCAAGTTAACAGACATGCTGCCAACAGAATTTTCAGTCATTTATTGAATTATAATTTTTGTTAAAATTAGCTGCAGATTCTAGGAGTTCTCGATGCTTATGACTGAACATGTTCTGGAAGTGATTTAGTGTATATTATTTCACACTATGTAGAATAACAGGATCACAAAAAATAATGTCGTATTGCACTGTTCAACATTTGGAGTTACGTTTAATGTAGTGCCATAAGAATCCTGTTGTCTTCTAAGGTGTGATGCTGTGTATGTGGATAGTTTGGAGGACTGCTGGTAGTGCTGGTACTGCTGGTACTCTTGTCAAGCAAAACTCACCTTTTAACCAGCCACAAAATCCCAGAAGAGGAGTAGAGGTGCATCTCTACTCTTTCTTTAACTGTGGTGCTATATGAGGGGGTGGATGGTCAACACCATGCCACGACTGCTTTACCGCAGGGAGTTACCCAGTACCCATCATGTAGGAGACCGGTTGGGTCCAAGGGTCAGTCTGGACGGGCGCGGAAAATCTCGCCGTCATCGGCATTCGATCCCAAGACCATGTAGCCTGTAGCAAGTTGCTCTACTGACTATGCTATACCAGCCCACATTAGTACGTCTGTACCGAGTAAACACTCTTGCACCAGAAAACTGCATTTGTGTTCAGACTCTTGTGATCCTCAGACCTTAAATAATGTAGTAAGGCTGGATAAATAGTTGGCCTCTTGCTAGGTGTCAGTCCTTAGCTATTATGTGTGCATCACTGCCCTGTAAAATATCAGTGTTTCAATATGTGGCCCTGTTCTACATGAGCTGCACAGCAACCATGTGCTGTCCTTGCTTGGTCTTCTTCTCCTTCTTCGAATCAAAGCTAGGCCATGAGCATTCCACGTTCTTTTATGGTCGTCCATCTCATACCAGTAAGCCTAAAACAGAGCCAATTATGGCAGTGTGTGGAGGCATTGTTTCTACATATTTCCGTCTCATTGTTATGTTCTCTTCTAACATCTGCATGTAGATGTGTTTGTACTGCTGCTGTAGATTGTATGGGTTTTAGTAGTTTTTTTTTTTTGAAATGTGTAGGTTAAGTACAGAAACAGTGTAAGTTTTCTAAAAAATAATCCAGTCAAACACAACTATTAGTATTATAAAAACAATTCTTTTCTTACAAAAATTTGCTACATGATTTGACAAAAAGGTCATCATCAGATGAAACAGTTACAAAAATATACAAAAGAAGGCAGTAGTAATATCAAAAGAAGCCTTCCTGTGGCTATTTGTTTGTAACTGTTTTGCCTGATTGTGACATCGGTTGAAACTTGCAGTGAATGTTTGTAAAAAGATAGGGTGATGTTTCTGAAGATTGTAAAGTAACATTGTTTTGTATATATGTGCTGTGAGATGTGTTTTGACGTCTCTTCTGATTACAGTACGCCTCTGTCGGTGTTCGTTTTTGATCAGTCTGATAGCTGTATGTGTCCTTTGTTCCACATCTGTCCCTGTCGATATTTATTGAACACTGCAGGTATGAGGTATGAAGTCAACATGCAAGGATAGCAATTCTGTTGCTGACATGTTCTATGTAGTATGGCTGTTAGACAGGTGCCATAGTCATAATGTGGCATCATGTTGTAGGAAAATATGATCTTACTATTCATGGTTATGAAAATCTTGAATCTGAAACAGTGGTGAAGCTAAGTTTTTATGGCACCCGGGGTGAGTAAGTAGGATGGCTAAGCGGCTTCGGTGGTCTAGGGGTAGCGTGCTGCCTTCAAGTACCCAAGTTGACGGGTTCAAACCCGGCCGAAGCTGTCAGGATTTTTCAGGGCGAAAAAATCCTCAGCATGCCTTCGGAAGGGAAGTAAGCCATGGGTCCCGTGTCGCAGATTTGCGGCATGTAAAAGATCCCTGAATTGACGTGGAAGTTGCAATTTCATGCAAAATTACTGGCCAATTCTCACCCACACAGTTCCACCTTTCGCTACCAGGATCTCTCACGTCGTCGTGGATGTGGGGGTACCTGGCGGCAAACGTGGGAACGTCCAAACAGGCAGGGGGA
>Ga0136643_10004005_pt1 | contig 20093 bp, 8 predicted proteins | sample TergutLab28metaG_FD_96883 | JGI IMG/M metagenome (GOLD analysis project Ga0136643, IMG submission 96883) | Labiotermes labralis P1 segment gut microbial communities from Petit-Saut dam, French Guiana - Lab288 P1 (version 3) (version 3) | ecosystem: Host-associated > Arthropoda: Insects >...
CCAGATGGATGGATGGATGGATGGATGGATGGATGGATGGATGGATGGATGATGGATGGATGATAGATAGATAGACGAATAAATATTTGCCTGAGTCGCAATTAAGGAAACAAGAGAATATACTATTGCTGGGCAAACATATAGATACTGAAATGCTTAGCCAATATGTTTCAGCCCAGCAGGGCCTTTACAAAGGTGATTTCAGTTGGCATATAGTAAATAAGTAACACACGGTAGACAAGTACATTATAAAACGTAACTGTTTCTTTTCTCTCGCATTGAATTATAATGCAGTTTCTGTGATGAAAGTTAATGTGAATGTGTAAATTATAACTGTTTCAATAGCTGAATTAGAGACACTTCTTCCAAAAATAACAAAACAAAACAATATCTTGAAAACCCTCTTAATCTATTTCGTGGTCCCAGAATTTGCTATTAGACGAGTGTAAGTTTGGTGCGTTTATGATTCTGCTTGATTCAAACAAGTAATTTTTAAAAATACATATATCAATATCTGTTCCTGTCGTGTGCTAGATAGGTCCAATCTTTCTCACAGAAGGTTTATTTTCGATTAGGTTTTCTTTCGGAAAGTGCTTTGAAGTAAATTTTAATTCGGACTGTCGTTTAAAGGTGTAATGCACATTCTTCTATACCGATCAAACCTCTATCTAACGCATATTTTCTTTAGGAATGGGGCTAAATTTAGTAGAAAGTTTTAATAATGTTTACAGTGTGTATGATGTAGAAGTCAACTTATGTAACCAACTATTCATGCATTAAAATTTAAAAATTGTGTTTAATTTTTAGTGCATGGGTAGTTGGTTACATAAGTTGAATAAGTAAAATGTCGTTGATAAAGAGCGACCTTAATAACGCGTTCAACGACAAATATACGATCGTCCCTCACATATTGGTTTGAAATTAACTTGAATCATAAATATTTTGGCGCCTTTAAAAATATAAATTGAAGTCATTTTAGGGGTAATCGCATTTTGGACTCGCTAGAAAGATGTGAACTCAACAGAAGTTCAACTGGAGCCTTGAAAATTAATGCGATTCAGTATGTCTTGTGACATGTCTAAAGATCTTGTACTGGGGCTGCGTAGTCATTGGACACCTAATGCAATTTATTTATGCCTTATTAAGCTAGGAGTTTGATGTAGTCTGCTAAGGTCCTTCCGCTGTGTTAACTTGTTCTTCAAGAGCAGGCTGGAAATGCAGCAGAGACTAAAGTGAATTTGTGGCAGGCGATAGTAGCTAGCATCTAAATTGTTCTGAAAACTTCCATTATGACTCTGAAATAAAGCATTTCATTAAAATTTTAGAATTTTAAGACCTTACTGTCTCCACAGTAATACGATTCGAACTGAGTGTAATGTACGTGGAGATTCAAATCAAAGTGCCCTTTTTATTGAAAATTATTTAAAAATCACTGAAATTGAAAGAGAAACACGTTTACAGTTTGTGTATGGAAATACGAAGGAGATGAATGCTGACCACTTTGCCGACTTTTCTATGTGCTTCATTCCCATTCCATTCGAATACACGAAAAAATAACAATTTATTTCAATTTGTTATCAGCTGGTGTGTCTTCTTGTCCCAAAGAAAAGAAATAATAGTATCCTGTCACACGTATGTATTTATGAGTCACGTCATAGTTTATTATTAATTTTCATCACTTTGAAGTATATTGTAATGATATTTTATTCAGGAAACCTACGGTGTCAGCAAACCATTAATAAAGCGATAAATTGATACATAAATATTTTAGTAGATTCAAAGTCTGGCAGGAAAATTGTAGGCTATTATTATTATTATCATTATTGCACACATACGATAACCATGTGTGCAAATTCGTCGATATGTTTAGGAAAACCATTACATCTTTAAAACATATTCTACGCTAATCTCTAATATTTTTGTATCAATCTATTTACGTTTCTTCAGGGCTTAGGATGTTTGTTGTAGTAGTCTTTTATTTTGTTTTATCTTTTCATACTGCTTTGTTAATGTCTGTTTAGTGTTTTGTTTTGTGTAGTATTTGTACTGTTTTTTGTGGTATTTGTGTTTTTGTACCGGCTGTATAATAAGACACATCTTTTCTTAAGTCTGCATGTTAATAAATGCGGCATGAATTGAATATTATTATTATTATTGTAAAGAAAATAGCATATTATTTATAATATATTTTAATGTCTCTTTTACGTTACATGCCTTAGATATATAGTTGAAAAATATAGACGCCATCTATACGATGTGCGAAAGAAGTGCATGTGGCAGTGTGGTTAAAAAATGAATGTTACAGTTATAGGATGTGAAATGAATTGATATGTTTCAGGTAATTAATAAGGCCTGTGGTATTTACAGTTGTCATAAAAAATGTTTCAGGTTTTCTTTCATTCTGTTAAAGATAGTGAGACACACGAACAGTAGTACAATACATGGGGCTTAATATATAAGTGGAATTCGTTTTGACAGTTTCATGTTTCCATGGTCAAAGGCTGTAACAATAGAAATAACCGTTTTGGCGCTGTTTGATACATGGGGAATCCTGGAGTAAATTAAAAATGTACTTTAAGACCTGTATAATATTACACAATAATATAGTTGGCTTTGATGCTGCAGTACAATACTTAGTGCAGGAAAAGAGCTGTCCTTATTGACTTTCTGATTCTCTTGCTGTCCTGCAAGAATAACATTGTGAAGGAGGCTTGGTCACTTCCAACATTCGTCAGAGTAATTGTACGTTTTATAAGGCATGTGAAGGACAAAGTTTTGTTAAATAAACGGAGTCAAGAAAGTCCTCATTCGGTCTCATTTAAAGAATGAAAGAACCTCATTTCGTGGCCTTTTTCGAAACCGTTTCTGCCCGATACAAGCCTGATACAGTATTGCCTTAGGCCGTTTTCTTGTAACAGTGGCAAGGAGAAGGCAGAGCACCGTCACATGTGAGAAGCAATCACGGGAGGTAAGCACTTGAGTAATGTCTGCAGTAACAAATATCTAATGAAAATTTTAGTGTCTTCGTACTGTTGAGTTTTTCGTAAATATCTCTATTTATTGTAAGAGCGAACACAAATGTTAGAACACCACACATTCCGTTCACATCCACTACATATTACGGCCGTTTTGGCCATCATCAGGTAGATTTTACGCCATGAAAAAAATTACCGAAGTTAAGGTCTCTCCTTTACAGTTAATAAATTTAAATACTCAAGTTAGATTATTATTCCCTACAGGGGAATAATAAAATACACATTGGTAGTTACAATGGCTAAAACTTAAAATATTATTGTTGTTGAATTTCATATAAAAGAGATTTCATTACAGTAAAGCAGAGTATAGTGTAGTGTTTTAGTTTAGCTTAACAGACCACAGCACAGGACAGCAGGGTATAGTATATTATATTGTACTGTATTGTAATATGTGGTGTAGTGTAGCATAGTATAGTATAGTAAAGCGTAGCGTAGCGTAGTGTAGCATAGCGTAGCATAGCACAGCAGAGTATAGTATATTGTGTATTGTTTTATAATGTAGTGTACTAGAGTATAGTATAGTTTAGTATAGTATATTGTGTATTGTTTTGTAGTGTAGTATAGTATAGTTAATATAATACACTTTATTGTAGTGTAGTGCAGTGTTGTGGTGTATTATTGTAGTGTAGTGTAGTATAATAAGGTATAGTAAAGTATTGCTTTTTATTGTATAATATAGTATAGTGTACTGGACGTGGGTGACGTACTTGGCGATGTGTGTCCCAATCTTATTTATCAATACTCTGAGTATTTCTTTGTGCTATACTCGTATGGCACAAATTTCCACTTACGGAGTTTTGTTAGACGTACATGTATTGCATTACTTGCTTTTGGACACCCTGTTCCTGAAATGAATGTGAACGAACTCTGGGACTTGTTTTGCTGTACACAGGGCTGTATACGTCCATCTGTTCCAAAGTAACGTTACGCAAAGTTAAAATCTGCTGTTTCCCCCAAAACGGCCGAAATGTTTAGTAGATGACAATTGAAAGTTCAGTGATCTAAAAGTTGTGATTGCGCTGATCAACTGTCTGTTGGACCAGAAGCTCCCTCTAGAAAAACCGCCAAGAGCAGCCGTTGCATGATGATTATGAAAAAGTGCTTATTGTCAGTTAAATGTAAATTTCCGTTTATGAAACCCGATTGTTGCATATATATTACTCAGTTACCTACTCGCCTTCTGTTTCAGATGTTCTGCTCCATTATTTAATACTTGGGAAAACTGCAGGTTTCATGTTCAGTTCTGTACTCATATTGTCGACTAAGAATGTAGGGTCTGGTCTGTATGAGGCTGTGTTGAATAACGTGGCTTCTACATCAAATGGAATTTAATTTCCTAAATCACTATAAATTTTGAAAAACTTTATTTTTACATTGCAGTAAAAGGACGAACTGAATCTGTGTCTATGTACTTGATTGGATCATTCTGAGGTGTCAATCGTTATGTGACGCTAAGCAAAGTTTCCTGTGAAATCTAACCGGTGATTGCGTCAGCAACGTTCAATTTTGTGAATTTAACACAGTACACAAACACTTGGGCGGTAGAATGTAATTATTTGCTTCTCACCGGGTTGTCATTAATGAACCAGGTCAACTTGGCAGCAGGCTTAGACCATGACGAGGTGCAGTTTCCACGGAGAATTTCGTCGGCACGATACCGATGACGTATTCCAGATATCACGGGTCTGCCACGCGGTGTCTCTGTAACAGTTATATAACACATTAGCATACGGTCTGGAGATCACGTCTGCGGCAGGTGTTGAACTCTGCTATGTGCGTAGTTTATCTTCAAGTACTTAATATGATAACATTTGATTTGTTTCAGTGGTCGCGTTTGGTAAGCCAAACACGTGTCGTAAATTAACGTAAGCGGTTTTATTTACCACATTACTTGTATGAATTTTCTTTTAAATGATCAATCTGTTTTGAGTTTTATAGCATGATTCCTACTAGAAAGTAGACCAATGCATCCGTGTTAGATAAATGTGAACAGTAACTCAGGTACATACTCGTATAATTAGTGCCATGACATAAACAGACACTAAATCACTTCAATTGGAAGGTTGCATTGAATATACTTATTTATCTGTGACTGCATTTAACTATATGAAGTAGGATTTTGCTTGGATATTTGATAGTTGTAAACTGATCAATAAATTCCGAACGTTTTGTGGAACGCAAAACTTCATTACCACGTGGCCAAGACTTCGTAACTGGTGTGATCTTGACCCTTACAGTGTGAAAAAATATTTAAAAAGATTCCCAAGTGGTCTCTTCCATCTTGTTTTCTAAATAAATTTTATGGGTTTTTACGTCTTCTTTAAGCGTCCAACATGATATTCCCCTTTCACCACTTTATACACGGGTATTAGGATTGTAATGAAGTTATTCTAGAAAAATATTTGTTGAAATATTCCTAAATGTGCAAGATCTACATTTTTCAAGTAAATAAATCTTTTTATGTAAAAACAACAATCTTTACATGCAAATATCAAAATTTCCCGTATATAAAATTTACACATTCAATCTCCAGACCGCAAAAGAATGAAACACACGACTGAGTTTTGAGACTTTGATAAATCACATTATTCGAACAGTACAGGCGTCCATATATTTTCGCAAATGTCACAACGTAGCTTTATGTATAATGATGGGGAAATTCGCTCCATGTAGATAATAATATTACATTACACAGTTTGGTATAACTCCTCTGTTCACTTCGCAATTATTGAAATTATCTCCCCACCGCTGTCTGCCAATTTACAGCTACAAGAGGAGCTAGGCTATACATACGGTGACAGTGGCGTGTTCTTGTAGCATAAGAGACAAATGTCACACGTAGTTGGACAAATATAGTTCTATTTTACGAAAAGTGATGCTGAGTTATAAAAATCGAAGAATCTAGCAAACCAATCAACTAACTTGGAATTCTTGAGAAGGTGAAGAATCTCACCGTCTCTGAACTGTATCCTGAACTGTTCCTGAGCAAGGTGAACCCATTGTAAACCCGCTCTCTAATTTTTCATTTAAGATCTAGTAATATTTTAATAATAACCTCTCAGTTAGTCTTCTCATTCTCATCTTGTATGGAGCTTCAACCGGATTTTGGTCAAAGGCTTCCCCGTTGCGGCAGATTAGACACAATTGAATTTTAATTAGTTGAGAATGTCGGCCCCGTGCCCAACCCTCAAATTGGAGGACCAGAGTGCCTCTCTTCTTCCGAAACCTCTCTCTAAACCTGTCCCGTATTGTGACCTTACTAACAGGTAGTCTGCCGCTGGCAAAACCGACTTAAGTCTAGGTTTAAAAATGACTTTTTCACTATAAATGTTCCGGCTAATATCTTGCAAGCAATTCTCGTATGTGATGTATATGCTATAGAACGTGCAAGGATGACGGAACTAATGAAAAAATATTACAGAACTGGTGAATAATGTGGATTGTATATACTTTATTAAGTAGCATTATGGACCATTTTCACATTTATTTTCCTTGGTGAATACATTTGAATTATTATCTATATTATTATATGACATCATTCGGACTTTAATCCATTAAAAGATATACGGTATTACATTCAAAATAATATTAAGTTCCAGAGATCTGATGTGCTTCCTTTATCAGATTAAACATAGAAACCTAAACCTTTTCTTTAAGGCTTTGTGTAATATTTGATTATAGTGAAAAATCAAGTATTACACTGACACAAAGTGAAGTGGCAGCTAAAATTGTCGTTCTTTATAGAAAAGGGTTACTTCTTTTCTTTCCCCTCCTCTACCTTCTTCTTCTTAATCTAGGCATTTCTTGTTTTCGGGTCATGGTTTCCGCAAAGCCCTTGCGTACTTACAGCTTATACACCATCAGGTACAGAAACATTCCATAGGGTAGGGGATTTTATTGAATATTTGAGTGACTAGTAACTTCAGAAAAGAAACTGATTCATTTTCTCAAGTTCTGTGTTAAATAATACTTCGGATACTTATCATTGTATTAGCAAAGCTGAGATTTCTGTTTCTGTTTATCATGCAGTTAGCACAATTTTAATTAATTCTCATCAGCCACGTGTAGTTGCATTGAGGATATAATTCGGGAACATGTAGAAATACGTGTATATTTTGCTTAACAATTCTATTCTTTGCCCTTCGCTAGTGGAGGGAGCTTGAATCTTCCATAAAATTTAATGGGCTTATATAAAAATTTTCACACACGCACAAAGTGATGAATTGACCATTATCATCCACGTAACGGAGATAATGCATAATACCACTCATGACTAAATGGAAATACATTCATTGCCTAGAACAATGTAATTTCCACCCACACGAATTGGCTTTCATCAGCTTCTACGTAATTATTCTGTGAATAATCATACAGAGAACTTTCACGAATATATACAGGACAATTCAGGAGGAAAGGTCATACGTACAGAGCTGTATCAGAGTGAATAAGCTTGTAAAATAACTTGCGACAACATATTTTAATTTGACTGTAGGACCACAGTATATTCACACCATTTGATGAGTTGGTAGTAGTCAGTATATTATTATACTGACAGGTAAATATGATTGTGATAAGCTGGCATAATTGCATTAATTGACGTAATATTTAACAATAGCATAATATTATTTTTAAAAAGGGTTTTAATTGTTAACGTAATAAATGTGGCTAAATAACATTTTAGTGAACTTTCATGCCCATGAGCCCACCACTAGTACTTAAGTTGGGTTGAATGATTCCAAAATTAACTCGTCAAATAACATAATTGTAGATACATTTTATATTATTTTAACATCGAATTTACAGTTCTAAATTTTTTTCTTTTTAACCCCACATAACTTTTCCATTTAACACTCCTTGATTTCAACAAAGTTTTTATTTAAACATGCAAATGTTACTACTAATGCTAATACTAAATTGTGGTTGAATAAATAACTTAATTTGTAAAGGTATAAAATAAATTATACTTAGAAAAATTCGAAAAGAAACGACAGAAAACCCAAAGCCGCCACAATGTCCGGCCTGATGTTACGACATTTAAATTATTGCTTCATAAAAAGGACTTATATTCGTTTATGCATTTACGTACACATTTTATATTATATGTCATATTGTGTGATGATTGTAACTTAATTATGTTTTAAAAACCTGATTATTTAATACATAAAACATGAAAAAAATATGCAACAAAATCTAGCAAAAATTGCTCAAATGTTGGGAATTAAAAACAACACGTTTAAACCTACTTTGGTCCAGAAATTTTCAAGCATAGAAGCATATAAAGCACTGGATCTCCCAATTCTTTTATTTGAAATAGAAATTTGTATCCTTAGAAAAAAGGATAAAAATCTATTGGCATCAATCGAGATGAATGTTTTCAGAAGAAGAGCCAGGAACGCTTTTTCGACCACAAAAAGAATGTAGAAATTTTGGAAGAGTTGAAAGTAGAACCAGTTGACTAGAAACTTACAAGATACAAATAAAATTGGCTACGACATGTAACAAGAATGAACAAAAACAGGATGCCAAAAATAATGCTGAATTACAGACCAAATGGACGAAGACGACTTGGATGACCTTTGAAGAGACTGTTAGACGTGGCCGAAAGAGGTCTATCGAGACCTAACTGGTGACGGATGATGATAATAACATACAAAATAAAGAATATCTCAGATAACGTTGATAGATAGAAAAGCATAAAACTTGCATGATTTTTACTTGCTTATTTTAAGACGTCTAAAAAAGCTAGATTCAGATTGTTAGTACACAGAGTGTCAGTGACACTATTAAATACATATATTTTCATGTGTGAAAAGTTCATTCTATTTCGAAATGCAGTATTGAAGACATAACATTTAAATTACAATAGAAGTTATCAGAATAAATTACTATTTCTGCTGTCCTATAAATGCTTCATTCTGTGTGGAACTTACAGTCAATGCAAATTAAAAATTATACACTTTAGAAATAAGTTTATACGAATACGTTGAGGAAAAAATTAATTTTCTTGACCAAGTGCGTAAGGAGTGACGGCGACACAGCTAACAACATATGTACATTTGTATTCTTGTAATAATAACATCACCCTGAAGATGGCCGCAATTGCGGCTGATACATGTTCGTGAGAAAAATTGAATAAAATACATCGTCAACATTGAATTGTGTTTTGTTAGTCATTTGCACATTACGGATTTTTATATATTTCTTAGTCCCTCAAATTTTATACCGTCTCCATCTTAATAAATATTTCATAGGATATTTTTGAGTGGGTAAGAGTTATTACAAAACTTGTGCGTATGTGCTGAACGTACGTTGCGTGTGTAATCCCTTTTAAGTTGTCTAGAACTACAAAAATATGTCAATTTCGCATGATATCCTTACTGACATGAATGTAACTAACTCTGAATTCCTCGAGATTCTGGTCAGTTTGAAACTCACCTACAATGTCCATATCTCCTGAGACCAACGCTGTGTGGAAGGATGGGGCGTCAGCCGACACCTCGCAACTATAGCGTCCTGACAGAGACAACTGCACGTGCCGTAAAGTCAGCTGCGTCGCGTTAGATTTCCCCTGCTGCAAGAGAACAGCGACATTTAGAATAGACATGACAAGACTTCACGATTAGTTCTCTGAATATAATGAAAGTGTTTTGTTAGGGAGAGCAAGTGACATTGCAGAGATCTCGCACCGTGTAACCTGCTGTCTGCCTCTCCGTCTCTTGCTCTGTCTGCGTCTTTATCTAACCGCTAACCAACTAGCATAATCGTGATTTATGAAAACGTATTAGAATTTGTGATGTGCTATTTGGAGGTAATATATTAGCATGTCATTTCTATTGCTATTCAAATTAGCTGTAAGGAATCATTTTGTCACATGAATCTGATATAAAAGTTTGATATTGCAGACAATTCTATGGAATATTTGATGTTAGTGGTCCCTTTATATCTGCCTTTACTAGAGCGCTTTTCTGGTTTTAATCTGTGAAATAAGAATTTCCCGGACTGATAATAGCGTCACTAGCTTCAAATACGCCAGGTCCTCTCTGAATAATTCTGTCTCCGTTATAAGGACATTAATATCCAACTCTGGTGATATGTACGGAATGGGTTACTGACATTTTGTGTATTTTGATCATAGCCATTCCGACTTGTTTTTACTTATTTATTTAAAATATATTCCGGTCAAAACACAACTATATTCCATCAATTATACATGTAGCGACATGTTTCGACTCAGTCATCATGAGGCTTAATCATTGCACCATATCTAAGGTACCTCAAGTAACCGTGCACATTTTGGGATCCCTAAAAGTTTACAGAGGTAATCGCTAGTAGATCGGTAGTATTACTATAACGATGCTATATTTATGTGTTTAACGTGTTCCGACTGACAATACAATTAAAAGGTTAAAATTATAAAATCATATAGACTTTTAAGCCAGATTAATTTGTATATAATTAATATAAAATTCGGGATGAAATTTCAACAAATTTGTTGCTCATCTTTGTAAATTTTTGAGATCCCAAAATATGCACTGTTACTTGATGTACCTTAGGTATGGTTCAATGATTAGCCTGATGATGACACTTTGAGTCGAAACATGTCGCTACATGCATAATTGATAGAATATAGTTGTGTGTTGACTGGAATATACTTTAACCTTTTGATGCCTAATGTCAAATATAGTGGTCTTACCGCACCGCTAACCTCTAAAGTTGCATTTTATATATTTATTCAACAAATGTAGGTACTGAATATTTTAAACGTGGTATGTACTCTCCGTTTTTGTCTCTTCAAAATGCAGTTTGTTTCATAATTCTAATGTATTTGGTTCCTGTATTATTCACATTTTATATACAGGATGTGCTAAAATTTAAAAAAATAATTCCGGTGCCAAAAGGTTAAATAGATATTTTGATCACTTGACGCTGATGGCAGCCGGATAAATTTTTATTGAATGAGGTCGTCGTGAAATCTTCAAGATATATCTCTTTAATGTTTTTATAAATTCGCCTTCCTGTATTCCGACTCTTCAAACTTAATTACCCTTACATTTCAAGGGGCGTAACTTATGTGCTTAATTAATTGATCCTCTATCCTAGCGCAGATTTTGTTGACCGAATTAAGCAAATTATTTCATGAAAAATCGGTCGTTTGATTTGTTACCGCACTCATCGCTAGTATGGAAAGTTGTAGAGATATCTGGCAAGTGATACATTATTCATATTTTCTATTGTCTGTCTTGTTTCTCAAAGATGCGATGGAACTGTGGTGTGTTACTATAATGTCTGATTTGAAGGAAAAATGCCTTTGTTTTTACGTTTTGCCTGAAACTCTGGAAAAGTGGATGGAAACGATACTGAATCGTAATATAGACTCAAGGAAATGTTTTCCTCCTAGCGGAAAATGTCCTTCATCTATATGTCCGAAGAAAACGACAGACATCACGTACAGAAAACAAGATCATAATGGTGATATTTCTTTCTAGTAAGAGTATTTTATGTCAGAAATTTATTATTCTATGCCAAATATATAACCAGCAATATTATTGGGAGAGTTTGCAACGTCTGAGATAAATGTTGGCCTAAAGCGCCCGGAGCGATGGTGCATACAAGGCGGAGGGATACACCTTGACAATGTGAGGGGCGCACTGCTTTGTCAGGACTTAAATTTTAGGCCATTAAGATCATGTTTTTCCAACCCCTCCTCTGTTGATTGTCATTGATTTTTCTTTCTGAGAGAGAAGTCACAGTTACGAGGACGCCGTTTCCCGAAACTTCTTGAAATACAGAAAAATTGCTGACTGTGCTACACGCCAGTTCCCAAACTCAGTTTCATTGGTGCTTTCAGCAGCCACAGAAGTTCTGCACTCACTGCTTAAATTAAAAGAGGAAAATTTTGAAAGTGAAAGAACTACTAATAAAAAAGTACATTATATTTCTTTATCGGCAGAGTCCGAACATTTCGGAAAATTTCTCGTATAAGTACAACATTGTGCAGAGTTCGACATGCCTCTAGAAGAGGCAGGTTATTGATCATTAAGTCGTCTCTCTCAAATTTTCAGTATGACTAATTTATGTTCGCAGCAAACATTGTGTTATTAACTCCACAAGCGTACTGAACATGAAGTTTCCCACGTTTCAAGCAGATAATATTTACGGATTGTTCCCCACAAAAATAAGTGAAATTCAGTACCACAGATGTCTCCGTAATCTACGCATTTATGTATATATATATATATATATAACATATGAACATCTGCACCCTCACGCTTTTTTCGCCTGTGCTGATGAAAGTCAAAGAAGTTATACAATAATGATAGGATGTGATAAATAGTTAGAGACATGTCTTTGAAGAAATAAAGGTTTCTAAGTTGCCTTCTAGAGAAATCTAGTGTTTTAATTACACAAAATTATTTTTATTCTATTGTCGTGTAAACACGTTTACGATTTTTTACATAGAAATATATTTAATATGTTTCTGTTTAATGATATTTTTAAAAGAAGTAGATATAATTTTTTTATTCTGCTCGCAGAAGCCGATAAGTGGCTGCTAACTCTATGGTGTTGTCCATTTAATTAGTCATTAAGTTTCCGTATTTTTTTTCCTGTTGCTAACTCTGCTTTTACGTACCTACCGTACATGGGAACAAACATGTAACTGAATATTGATGATGCAAATTTAGAGTGTAATTGTTATTCTCCCTTTTGTACGGTGAAATCGTGTTTGTGAAATTATACCCATAGATCAACAGTAATGCTTTTTCGTCAAAGTAATTTGCACGGTTCTTATTTGCGAGCCTGTGAAAAGGACCTGTTCAGACAAAGAGTTCAGATTTTTTTTGTTAGTTTCTGCTCTTTCATTAAAATTTGTGTGATTTGGAACTAGTGTTACGAATAAAGAATACTCGTTCTTGTATATAATCTAGAATACGTAAAAAAGAATTGGCTAACTCAATAAAACATGCGTTTCTTTTCAGCTTACGAACAAATTATTTTGATGGAAAACGACTTTTTATACCACAATAACTAAATAATTTTAGCGCGGTTTTAGTCTGTTCCGGCTTACTTCTCGGCACTGTGTAATGTTAAAATATTTTTATTTAAATTTATCTTTATGGAATCCTGTCATCTACTTCTACGCCGAACTAGCTTCCTTTTACCCTGAGACTTCGCGACCAGTATTGTACAAATAATTCTGTATCATTCTTCTGCCGTATGAGCCAGAACCCATCGCATAAAACAAGCACAAAAACAAGTGGAAACGCATTTTTGAATAATCGATTTCATCAGGTTTTGGATGTATATGATTTCTACTACAGTGTGAAGCCAAAATCATAAATATCTCTCGTATTGCATGCCGGCTATCTCTTTGTAAATCTTAGGGGTGTATCTGATATGTGACATTCAAGTATTTCTGAACCGAGTTGCAAGCAGTAATCCACGGCCGTAGCATATTAACTGTTGTGTTTAACTGAGATTAAAACTGAAAAGATCAGTGCGGGGACATTGTCGGTTTCAGTTTCACACACAATGGACACTATGTCGGTAACATTCGCCACTAATGAATGAAATTTTTTCAAAATTAATAACCTTGCACTGTAATTTTTAGGAGAAGCAAAACGCAACTTTAAACTAAAAGTGATTATTTTAGGGTTTAAATATTTATTTTACATCAAAGAGAGAATTTAGAAGGAATTTAAATAATGATTGTAAGAATTATTGTTTTTATGCGTGACGTTACAACCGAATTAGAAATGTGCAGTTTCCGTAGCCCTGAATGCAGGGTAATTTCAGGAGCATTTTTTTCTCTATCCACTGGAACACCGTGATTGCGAGGAAGACGCAAATATAGCCACTGTTACGAAACATAATGTCCGTACCATAGCAGTCAGTTACCTGAAACCTGGTAAAATATACACCATATAACACAAGGGGACCTTGAACAGTGGCTAACGTAATATTTGTATAATGAATCATCTGTGTCATAGACGTCTAGGGAATTTACTCACCAATACGTACAGAAAAGCCAAAGAACCAGAATGGCAGGTGATTAAACAAACTAGAACTTAAATTGGTGTTCCTTACCATGCTGTCGCCTCCGAAGTTCATTACTAAGGGAAAAACGAGGTACAGTATGAGATGGCTTGAGCGGCTGCTGCACTGCGAAGTGGAAAGGAAATGGAAAAATGACCGTATCACTACATTCGCTGGATAGTGTCTTTACAAAAACAGAAACAATTGCGAAATGCTTTCTCCGTAGACAAAATAGTCCAGAAGAATGGAGAAGACTTGGATCGATCTTGCGAAAAATGAAGTATTATGTAGAGCCAAGTATGAGTGGAACATCCTACATACAACAAAACGAAGAAAAGTTAGCTTTATGGGTCACATCTTGCGCTGGGACTGCCTTCTGAAATTCGGTATCGAAGGAAAGATGGTAGTAGAGGAGTGATGGGGAGACGAGAAAAAGAAGTATGGTGCTACTGGACGGCCTTAAGGAAATGATAGAATGCTGGATATTAAAAGAGAAAGCACTAGATCGCCCTCAGCGGAGCACATACTTTGAAAAGTCTATGGGCCTGTCGTGAGATGGACAAGGAAACAGAGATATCAGTATGAGATAACAGTACTTGGGCTACGTACCCACGAGGTTTTTTCTGACAATATGGCAGTTGTGACCCAGTACAGGAAGGCTTTCTAAGTGGTTTAATATTATTATTGTAATTCTTGCCATTACATTTGTATTTAATGTACAAAAAGAAGATGCCTTTTCACGCTTGTATTAGAAATCTATTTGACAACACTGGCCCACCAGCAAAGGCGTTGTGTCGGGCAGTCTCACATTTCCACCTCCCACCCGCACTTTCATAAAGAAGAATAAATGGAAAATTCAAAAGTCAGTTACGATTTTATTCGCATTTGAATTGGGATGTGAAACATTTCTGGTCCAAATTCTCTATTACTGAGATATACATTGTCAGTTACTGCGTCACATGCTTCAAAAGTAGCTGGTAAAATCACAGGACACAGGTGTTAATTAATGTCGAATTTTGTTATCTGCTATGCCACTCCAAGTTTAAGTGATACAATGAAGTTTATAGATCTAACATGACCTACGCTGACAGGTACAACCTCTTATTGTCAATGTTCTCCATATTGCAGGCACTGCCAATCGCAGGAACTGAGAGACACATTGTAGAGGTCTGCGAGTGAAAAGAAATTTGAGGTAAAGGCTTAAATGTCAAGAAACATTGAGGCGTAAGTTTTTTACATAACTTGAAGCTATGAGAAAACCATTTTTGCAGTGGAAAAGCAATACGTATTACATATTATGGGTGTGTGTTTGTAGGCTTAGTTATCCAGCATGCAATTCGTATGCGACATATCGTCATCTGCGATCTGTCCGGCTACATAGTATTTTTCCACATTATCTCACAGAAGGCGCGATTTTCGAAAAACATTACGGAAAATAAAATGTTTGTTAAAATTTTCTACAACTTTTGTCTGAAACATTTCTCATTCTAAGAAGAACTGAGTTAGGTATAAAAAAATGAGCATGTAAAGTGCTCGCTATTTTTGTCCGATTTTAAATAAAACTTAAATTTTCTTGACAGATTTTCGAAAAATATTCAAATGTTAAATTTTATGAGAACCGGTGTAGTGGGAGACGAGTTCTTCCAAGTGGACAAGAAGTACAGATTGACGGACGGGCAGAAGGAAGGACAGAGGGACAGGCATGACGAAGCTAATGGTCGATTTTCACAATCTTGCGAACGCGCTGAAATTCTATCATTTTCGTAAGTATTGTAAGAGTGCGTGGAGTATAATATCCACATTAAAGGGGTATTTTGTTGTCCTTACAGATTTCACAGCAGTTGCTTTTGAAAAGGTTTAGAAAAATAGTTAAAAATTAATGTAACACCCTTTCCCAAATGTTGCTGAGTATACAAATGTAAAAGGCGTCATCTCCTACAAGGCTTGAATCTGAATTTTATAAGTTTTAATGCTAAGGGGTAAATGGGGTGCACCAACGGGTTTTGAGGAACGTAACATGGAAATACAGTGCGTCCCACTCGCTAACGAACCCGGCATTTCTTTAATAATTTTAACATCAATGAAGATAATGCAAAAAAATTTGAACAAGAATACGTTCTTTGTGTGAGAAATGAAGAGGAATGTGGCTGTGGACTGCTTCAAATTTCGTTGCAATGTCCTCATTAGTGTTAAAATTATTAAAGAAATGCCGGGTTCGGTAGCGAGTGGGACACACTGTATAACCAACTGACTTAAAATAAACCTGTATTGTTGAACTGGATAGGTTTGGCTTATACAATAATAAACGGCGCAACGGTTTTCACAAATACTGTGAGAAATATATTATTTTCTTAAAAAACTTTGAATATATATTCTTAAATTCGTCATCACAAGAATTTTGTTACAGAATCTACGACCTTGGAGAATGGAAATTACTTTAGACAGCAGCATATTTGAGAGCTAAAAGAAATATTCGATGCTTAGTCCCTTATATCTATCTCAAAGCAATCTTTAATATATACAAACTGAATGGCGGAAATTAAAATGACATATTTCGGCATTGATGTACCATAATCGGACCATAAAACACATACGAAGGCAAAAAGGTTATTCTGACAACACATTGTGTCGTTTAATTTTTCTTACGGTATCAGTTTGTTTCAGTGCCCATGTATATATTGATTATCGGTAATGTTACGTCACGATATGACCGCAGCACTGGACATTAGTCAGGCACTAACCTTAGCCTCCATAAGCTTGCAGCATAAAGAGCCGAATTTACGCAGTGCCTAGAAATATAAGTGCGTCCGCGACGTTGTGGGCAAAGCGACGATGATAGAACTATCCTGCCTCTCACAAGAATCAAATCTCTGTCTTCCAACTTGTAGAGAGTATTTGTACGTGTCATTGTTTTAGTGTACTTACTTCATTATCCGAGCAAATTAAGAGATATTTTGAAAGCATTTTTACAAACAATTACATTTTTCACAAATATTACTTCAGTATTTTCCAAGTCTAAGGGGTGAGTAAACAAGGAAACACAGTTCAGTTTCAGGCAAGGAAAAGAAACATCCCTAAAGTGTCTAGCCTGTCATTGGAGGCCAGTCACCCCCCGAATCAGTGGCTACAATAGATTCCTTTCCGGGGGGAAATCGGTCGGTTTTTAAAAATGACTTCTCTGTTTGATTCAAATTAGAACCGAACTCTATATAACTTAGCAAATTATTGTGCCGTTACGTAATTCTTAAATAAATAAATAAATGAATAAAATTGCACGTGTTTGAGCTGTGTCAGCTCTGTCAGTGGTGGGAAATTAGTAGCAATAATTGAAAAATAAAGAGTGCTGGGATGGGTTATAAAACTTGTTCATGTTCTTCGTTTCGGGTCGATATTTAAGCCCGACGGTATCGAGTATGAAAGCTAGAAATAGAGCATAGCATTGCACCTGTCATGTGTCAATCTTGTTTACGCATTTTAAATAATAAACCCTGCGTTTCCACCACTGTTTACAATCTCCGGTTCACGTATCGTGTAAAGCTCATAAAAGTTACACGAGGAAAGTTTGCAAGTGACTCTTCATTCGAAAAGTTCTGGCTCTTCACGAAAAAAAAAAGATGGAAAAGGAGACCTTTGTTTAAAATGCTAGAATGTAGGTAATGAGGTGAATTTTGTACAAAAATGCCAAAATTTGGGTATCATAGTCGACCTCCGATAAGAGTCTAAGGTGGGTATTTTCCTTTCAATATTTTGTTCAGCTGGAAAACATATAAAGTAAGATATGTACTTTTTTCTACCGCCTGTAATTTTTCGGACATGAAATTGAAATTTTACATTGACGAGATATTTTTTTTATTTATTTTTGCACGTTTGAAAAATTCCCTCCTTTGGGACATACTAGTTTTCAGCCTGGTATAATTTTACCAAAGTTCAGGAGGGTCCACTGTCACAAGTCTTTAGTCCAAAGATGGATGTAATAGGTTTCTCCGAAACTTCGGTAGGTTTAGAAGACAACGGGACTTTGTATTACATAAAACAGTGTTCCTCGCAGCCATCACCGGAAGGATTTCGTACATCGGAATGGGTTTGTGACAAATTACTCCACATTACTTTGACATGTAATCGTACAGACGGTCACTTAACCTAGCTGCAGCGTTTAATCATGTATCCCACTGAAACCAAAGAGCGTGGAAAAGGTTCTCAAGGTTGCAGTTTGAAAAATGCCCAACGAAGTTGTAATTATGCGAGCATGTCTAAACGTACAAACATAATACCATATGTACGTGCGATAATAGGCTGCTGTTTTGGCAGAAATCACAGGAATGTGTGGTCACAATATTATGTTTACCCCGCCACTGTGTTCAAACATACGTAGGGGAAATACATATTACATGTACCCACACGCAAAACGCCGATGTAAAGCCATTAACGTACCTCCACCGTGACACTAGAGACATGAGTTGAAATCGCGTAACTTCACTCTACACAAACGGGTTAGCTGGAAATGAAGTTTCACAAGTAGTGGAGGGAGGCCTTCTTAGGTCTAGGCATCTCTTGACTTTTACCGAATTCCAAGGTGACTCTTCATTAATTCTGTGGTCTTTGGTGTCTGCATTTTTATTTCTCTATTCTTTTAATATGTAGCGCAGGTTAATTGTTGCTTGTTTATCGATGGGTTTTGGTTTGATAGATGGTGGAAACTGTTCCGACGGGACGGTTGGCCTTAGTACTTAGCTGTCGCATTTTGGTTACTATCCGTAGTGAAAAGCGCGAAAACTGTTTGCTGTTTGCTAAGAAAACTGTAAGTAAAACGTACGTTACTAAATTAATAACTATATAAAATTATTATATACGAGAATGTTAAAGTAGAAAACACAGCTGAAGAGTAAAAACCAAATAGATGCCACTTATTATTTTATTGTACTTCTTATAGGCTCAACATGTTTAGGTCACTACTATGCCCATCATCAGGAGCTCGCGACTATAATGTTGATTACCAAATTAGTCGTCTCGTTCTCGGTTTGCTGTAGGTTGGACGTTAGGTGCGATTAGTTTAGAGTAATGTCCGGGCTGCAGCCTGCAGCCCGGACACTACTAGTTGGTTTTTATTCTTCAGTTATCACAATGATGCACGGTCCAACAAACATCAAATTAGAAAAACACGGTAGCTTTAGTAGTTGCTAGAAAGGAGACTGGACTAGAAGTAAATGCTGATAAAACAAAGTAAATGGTCACGTCTAGAGTTCATAATGCGGGACAAAATCACAACATAAAGACTGATAATACTGCCTCTCTAAGGGTGAACAGTTTGTATACTTGGGAACAACCTTAACGAATCAACGTTCTATTCAGGAAGAAATTAAGAGCATATGGAAACCAGGGAATGCTTACTATCATTAGGTGCAACATTTTTTGTCTTCCAGTTTGCTATACAAACACATAAAGTTGAAGATACACAGAACTATAATATTGCTTATTGTTTTGTATGGGTGTGAAACTTGGTCACTTACACTGGGGGACGAACATAGGCTGAGGGACTTTGAGAATAGGGTGCTGAGGAGAATGTTTTGGCCTAGGTGGGATGGGGTAAGAGGGAAGTGGGTAAAACTACATATTGAGGAGCTTCACGATCTGTACTCCTCAACAAATAATATTAGGGTGATCAAATCGGGAAGATTGAGATGGGGGGGGGGGAATGTAACAAATATTTGGGCGAGGAGAAGTGCATACATGCTTTTGATGAGCAAAAATGAGGGAAAGAGGCCACATGGAGGACCCAGGCCTAGATGGGATGAAAATATTAGGTTTGATCTTCAGGAAGTTGGATGAGGGCATGGACTGGATTGGTCTGGCTCGTGAAAGGGACAGGTGGCCGACATTTGTAACGGCGGTTATGAATCTTCGGGTTCTATAACATGCAGGAAATTTCTTGACTAGCTGGGAACCGATTAGCTTGTCGAGAAGGACTCTGCTCCATGGAGTGAGCGAGTAAGAAAGAAAGAAAGAAAGAAAGAAAGAAAGAAAGAA
>Ga0136643_10004007_pt1 | contig 20089 bp, 6 predicted proteins | sample TergutLab28metaG_FD_96883 | JGI IMG/M metagenome (GOLD analysis project Ga0136643, IMG submission 96883) | Labiotermes labralis P1 segment gut microbial communities from Petit-Saut dam, French Guiana - Lab288 P1 (version 3) (version 3) | ecosystem: Host-associated > Arthropoda: Insects >...
AGCACACATATAGCACACATATAGCACACATATAGCACACATATAGCACACATATAGCACACATATAGCACACATATAGCACACATATAGCACACATGGGCGAGAAGATAAATTTATAAAATTTTTTATTTTAAAACTTGAAGGGAAGGGACTGTTTGGAAGAAGAGTACGTAAATAGGACAGCAATATGAAAATGGATGTTAAACAAGTACTGTCACTTACTCAAAAGAATGCAGTTGACCTGCACATCGTAACACTCGCCATGACGGTCTGGGGGTAAATGTATTTTCCTTGCAACAACACGAATATCCATCACTGTGTGATATAGTTTATTTTCGTTTATAACAAGCTAGAATTCAAATTCATGCACAGCTGTAACCACACAGAACCCTGCTGAGAATAGCAGTATTATCTCACACGCACGAAACACAACTGCACTTCAGCTCAATCTGCTCTTTAATGGACTATATCAGTTACTTGTCACAAGCCAAGGACAGTTGGTTTTCCCCAGCGCAAGCCACTGTCAAGGTCAACTAAAAACTCGACAGTCAGTACCTGTAGGATAGCAGAAAGTGAAGTGATTGTACTGGGTTCATGATAGGGTCAAGGAGCTTCTTACTGTGAAGACGGTCTTAAAAAATGTGGTTACATCAAAAACGTATAATTACTTGCCTAGCTGAAACTCCATATCTTCGAAAGTAAGACTCTGTCCACACAGTTAACTAGTTAGTCAGTTAATTAATTAGTAAGACTTAAAATAGGTTTTCTTATTTTTAATAATTTATGTCCTTCTACATTTAATCCACTACTAATTAAATCCTCTTGCCTCCCTTTAAAGGCAGACATCTTATTGTGTGATCGAACCATAAGCAAATAAAGTATAGTCATCAACAAAACTAAGTTTTGGTGTTTAATAATGCAACGTGTTTCGACCTACTTGGATACTCCCCAGGCCAATTACATGTAAAACACTTAAAAATTGCGTTCTATGAATACTGAGATCTCGGTTTACAAATTCATTGCATTGTAACATTACTTACTTAGTCACTCACTCCATGGAGCAGAGTCCTTCTTGAGAAGCTAACCGGTTCACAGTTAATCAAGAAATTACCCCATTTGTATGGAAACCTAAGGTTCATTACTGCATTTACAAGTGCCCGCCACCTGTCCTCATCCTGAGCCAGATCAATCCAGTCCATGCCCCCTCCCCCCTCCACTTTCTCAAGATCCGTCTTAATATTATTCTCCCATCTACGCCTGGGTCTTCGGAGTGGTTGGGTAAAATATCCTTTTTGAAAGTCTAATTAAAGGTAAGTGGCGTTGTGGTAATGTAGACACCTGACGTAGTTGATTGGAATAAACGACGTTATACGTAAGACATGCAGTAGCTTCGTTATCAGGCAGTGAGTTGCTACTATGTCTACTGAGGGTATCTTCCAGGTTAGAAAACAACTTCTGGCGCGGTTAGACGGTTTGTAGGACTGCTTGCATGCGACAGTGTCCAAACTGAATGTCTCAGTAATCACAGGGAATCACAAACACAGGCAAAACATGAGTGGGTTTTCAACCCATGATCCCGATGTTCGAGAGATCGAAATGACACGTAGCTTAAGACAAAGCGTCTAGTTTCATAGGCATTTTAGGCGCGATGGCAAAATTGCGAAAACCGGCTATTAGTTTCGTCATGTCCCTCTGTCTTTGTCTGTCCGTCCGCTTGGAGCAACTCGGCTTCCAATGGACGGATTTGCATGAAATTTGATACTGGAGTGTTTTTCGAGAATCTGTCGATAACATTCAAGTTTTATTAAAACCTGACCAGAACAACGGGTACTTTACATAAAGAGCAATATACATTTATGATCAGATCTTGTTCGTTTCTTCCTATAATGAGAAACATTTCAGGCAAAGTTTGTAGAGAAAATCACAATACTTTATTTTTTTTTTCGAAAATCGTGTCTTGTACGAGGCAAGGTGGAAAAATGTTGTACAGCCGGACATGTCACAGAAGAAAGTGAGGCGCGTGCACATTGCATGCTGGATAGCAAAGGCTGCAAACACGCACTCAGAATATGTAATACTAATTGCTTTTCCACTGCAAAAATGTTTGAACTAAAACATTTCAATGTTACGTTACACGTACAGTGCCTGACTCCTTTCGATATTATCATGCACCATATTATTTCGAATTTAAGACATTCCCTAAATTTACGATGTTCCCCACTTTGAAGAAGAGATTTCCAGGAAAATCGGCAAATTTAACGTTCTGTACTTAGTGTATGACACGGCATCAATCTTGTTAACATTCAAGAATTTTTTTTTTGTGCGAGTCGAAAAGTTTTTTTCAAGCGAATATATTTCGCTGTCCTTAAAAACTTACTGCTCTTTTAGCGAGGCCAAATTTTTCTTCGCGAAAAATGACGTTTTCGAGACTCTCAAAGAGTGAAATATAATACCTCGGATTTAAGACACATCCTAATTTTCATTTCGGAAGAACGTGGGAAAAAAAAAATTGCATCTTAAATTCGAAGTCAAACTGTGTTTGAAATAAGAAGACAGGCTGTTTGAAATAAGAAGACAGGCTGTTCCGCGTCTTAGGCAGTTGGCCGCTAGCATCACCTTTTGAGGCCTGTCCGTGTGGGATTTGTGGTGGACAAAGTTGCACTGGAACAGGTTTTAATCCAAGTACTTCAGTTTCCTTTGCCAATGCCACGTCACCGACACTCTATGCACATTCACTCGTCAATCAGCTACGCTAAATAAGCTTAGCAATTGACAGCCGTCGTAAAAATACACTTAAAACTGCAAAACCTAATTGATTCAACAAATGTGTTATCCTGCGATTAGCACACGATATTATGTAGGGCGCTGGATTAAGATGTTTTAACTTCTGCGTGCTTCACTCATATGTGGCAAGTTTTATCTGTATGAGAATGTCCGAGCGAACTGTTTTTCAGAGAGTATAGGGCAGAGCTTCCCTAGGGACAGTCGGCAGGTAACTGCTACAAGCTGCTACAGCCCCTAATGAAAAATACACGGTATTTATACCCAGATTACCCTGCACTTAGAGGGAGGTGGGGGGGTGTGTACAGCACTTAAAATTACTCCCATCCCATTCCAGCCCGTTTCCATATTATGCTCTTAATTAATTCAAGCCGCCTCTATTGTCAGACATTAAACACATTAGCTTTTTATTTGAGCGAACTACAGCAGTTCCATAGGCTCGCTGGGGAGATGAATAAGTGATGAATGGTGAAAAAGTACGAAGCGAGTCTGATATGGGAATTCATGGCGAGGATCTCGAGATGAACACAGTGACGAGGGGCCGCGGGTCGAGCCTTGCCCTTATCATTTTTACTGCACATACCTCGTCATTTCTCAGCCAATCTGTGCGTTTGTAGGCTGCATTTTTGGAACAACGAATTAACGAATTGAACATATATATATATATCCAGGGTGCTGATAAGTCCTTAGCCTGACCAGGAACGAAACAAACTCGGAAGCATGTCAGGGACGCGCGCGATTTCAACAACATCGAGACGCGAGTTGTCATCATTTTTTTCCTTGCAAGGCAAGGCGCCGAAGGAAATTCACGCCATTCTGACAGAAACATTAGCTTGTTTCCGTCCTGGTCGGGCTAAGGACTTATCAGCACCTATGTATAGTATTTGGTGCCATGTGAACTGAATTGGAGTCTGTCTGTTCACACAATGGGTACCGGGTCTCTTTTCGGGGATAAAGCAACCGAAGCGTGGCGTTCAGCACCAACCCCATCTAGCGCCGAGGTTAAAGAAAGAGTAGTTATACATCTACTCCTGTGCCTTCGTGGCCTTTTCTAGGGTGAACTTTACCTTTACCTTTATCTTTTACCTGTTCAAGTTAGTTTAAAAATGTCGAACCCATACGAGTATGTTCCCCACTTTCAGTGACGTAGAGCCTCAGTGCCTCAGTCGATATCACGGCAAGCAACGATATTGAAGTCCGGGGAAAATAAATTTTATTTCCTGCAGGGAAAAAATTTTCTGTCCTATTTAATAGGTAAAAGTTAGTTTCACAGCATAACATATCATGAGGGTATAAAGAGGTATAGCTCTACTCCTTTTTTGACCTCGGCGCTAGAAGGGGTGGGTGATAAACGCTACGCCCCGGCCGCTTTATTCCGGGAAGAAAATCCGATGCTCACTGCGGAGGTGGTTGTGTTAACTTTGGGACTAGTATGAACAGGTACTTTGGGACTAGTATGAACAGGTACTTTGGGACTAGTATGAACAGGTACGGAAAATCTCGCCCTCACCGAATTTCGAACCCTGGACCGTCCAGCCAGTAGCGGGTCTCTATGACTGTGCTGTCTTGGCCATATGTAATGTTTAAAGTGGGATGGTTTCGCAGTAGTAAGTTGGCCGAAGTGTGAAGATGAACAATATTTTCACCCTGTTATATAGTCTGTAACACTGGAGCTAAAACGTTACTGTGTACCATGTTATGTAGTGAAGCTGGTTCAGTTACTTAAGTATAGGAACAACTTTAGCTTACTTTATAATTTATGTCACTCAGATTTAACTTTACTACCTTCTCAGCAAGACAGACAATGTATGTATAACACAACAATTGTTGCGCTTTCGCGCAACAATTGTTGCCATGGAAAAGCATTACCTATTACATATTCTGAGAGTGTGTTTGTAGCCTTAGGTGTCTGGTAGGCAAAGCGCATGAGCCGTATCATATTATCATCTGTGGCCTGTCTGGTACTATAATATTTTTCCACATTATCTTATAAATGCTACAGTTTTAAGGAAAATTTACTGATTTTAATTTTGTATTTTGATTTTTCTCTACAAATTTGCCTAAAAGTTTTCATTCTAAGAAAAACTGAGCGAGACATTTTTATACATGAACATAGATTTTAATGCAAAGTACCCGTTTTTCTTGACAGAATCTAATGAAAATTGAATTTCCTGGACAGATTTTCGAAAAAATACTCATATAAAATTTCAGGAAAATCCATCCAGAGGAAGGCGATTTGTTTAATGAGGAATGACGGACATAGAGACATGACGAAGCTAACAGTCACTTTTCGCAATTTTGCGAAAACGCCTAAAGAGGATTAATTACAAAACATCTCCCATATTGCACAGAATTTAAATCAACCGCTTTTGCAAATCCTCTTTGAAATAAACATTTTTACATATTGTAACTGTAACGAAATAGGCCTACGAGTAAAAGGAAACATAATTTGAGGCAAAGTATTGCTGTAGCTGATTGTGTAATCAAAGAGCATTAATCCGCCCCTGACTTCTGTTTTTAAAAGACGATATTCATATGTCATTGTGGTGTGTGACGCCGTGTTGGTTGATATATATTAGTTGTTCGGAAGAATCTGATGCCTCCTTCTTCAGTGCAGACAGATTCATTCACAACGTTCGTACTTATCAATAAATCACCAAGACATCACACACCAAAAGACAGAAAGAGAGAACCTTGTTAATCGAAAACAGTGTGGAAACCTGCGTGAAGACAAACGATCAAGATGAAGACGTCAGGCCATCATCACAACAGCGCGGAATGTGAAGTGACGTTAACGGAAGGGATCTACCTTACCGACACCAGGTGTTTCCGCTGCTACAAAAATCGAAGTTCTAATCTGTATTGAAACCATATCAAGTTATTACTTACATAAACAAAGTTTGGCGCAGGGAACCAGGTCTGACGAGAGGGTGGCGCTGTTGGGGAAATGGATTATTGACAGAGGGTAAGATTGTGTCTGGGGGCAGCCAGCCAGTAAGCCAGGTTGTCGTGGCCGGTTGAAAAACTGAACCTGTAGTATAATCGTACGTAGAATCAGGCACTTAAGACTGATAATAAGGTTGCTGTTTCTGACAAATTCCCATTGCTGGATCTTCAATCTAAATAATATCAGGATAAAGAACATTTTTAGGCGCTTTAGCCAAGTTGTGAAAAGCGACTGTTAGCTTCGTCATGCCTCTCCATCCGTTCTCGTGGAACTACTCGGCTCCCACTGGTCAGATTTTCGTGAAATTTGATATTTGAGTATTTTTCGAAAAGTTGTCAATAAAGTTCAAGTTTCATTGAAATATGAAAGAATAATGAATACTTTACATGAAGCACAACATACATTTTTCATTATATCTCCCTCAGTTCTTCTTAGAATAATAAATATTTCAGACAAACCTTGTGGAGAAAATCAAAACACACATTTTATATTCAGTAACATTTTTCTTCCAAAATCTTGACCTTTATAAAATAACGTGGAAAAATAATGTAGAGCCGTCAGGCCACAGACAACAATATGGAGCACGCGCATTTCATGCTGGATACCTGAGGCCACAAACACAGACTCATATTATGCAATACTTATTGTTTTTCCACTAAAATAATGGTTGAACTAAGGTACCTCGATGTGACTTCATACGTACATTTCCTGTCTTGTTCTAATTAAACATACAGCAAAGGACCTTCTTCCTTCCTTTCTTTCTTTCTTTCTTTCTTCCTTTCTTTCTTTCTTTCTTTCTTCCTTCCTACTTTATATCCGTCCACACGTGAAGGTTTCCACATTTATGCCAAGGTTTAAATGATTCATCTTCAAACCAGAAGTCCGGCACAAATTAATTTTCCAGAAAATCCCAATCTTCAGATTTTAAAAGCAGCCACCAACTAATCTGAGCGTACGGAAAACTAGCACTTCAAAATAACTTGTCGAGTTCAGCTCGACATTGGATCAGGTACAACGTAAAACGCCGTCGTGCACAACTCGACAATGGGCACATATGGGTTAAAATTTGTTGTCACATCCAAAGTTAGTTTAACCGTCACTTTAAATGTGGACTTAAGTGGGTTTATGTGCGCCTTTCAAGTTTAACTTGCGGCATGTTAGTAGTAATGAAAACTGTTGGTAATAAAAGTTACATAGCAAACCTTAGCGACGATCTGGGAAACGTGGAATTCGATTCGCATCACAGCCAAAAGATTTTTCTACTTTTATAAACGTCAATATCGGCTGAACCCCACCCAGCCTCCTATTTAATGGTCATCGGGTTTTATCTTGCCAGGGATAAAATGGTTGAGGCCTGATGCTGAATATTGACCTTCTGCTACTGTCTATGTTAAGCATAGGTAGATCAATAATTTTGCTTTTCCAAAGTACCTTCATACCGTGAATATGGACAACACATTTATATCGATAAGTTTAATTAAAATATAATCAAACACGTTACTGCGACCGTTAATTTAATCGAATATTAATTCCGTTCACGATAATTAATCAAAAACGAGTAGTGAAATACCAGTAGTTTTTACGTTATGAACGCATTTCTTCATTTGTTCCATCTGGTGTCGACTCCAGTTCCTCCGGTCGATGGAGGCACTGCCAGCGGAATCGAAGAGTCTGCCGCGTGTGCTTTGTTTCCATCGTTCTGAAAGTCTCCGCTGGGAGCGCTACATGCCAAAATGACGTTAAAAGCTTTACAATGCATTATTTAACCCGCCACACACACAGTGGTCGGAGTCAAGAGAAGCCTGCTGCTACAGGGAAGCTCCCGGTAAAGACTCCAGCCTTTTGTATAGTCACAAGAGCAGAACGAACGTGAGAAACACTAGCTGTCGTCCATCGGGGCAAGTCAGCTGAGTTTAGGGTTCTAACGGATCATGAAACTTTGGTTACGAAGTTACCATGCCACTGTAATTTAATGTCTGAAATGATAAGTTGCTATCCACAACTTATATATAGCATTTGAGGTTGTGACTTCTGGATTATGACGCCGTGTAATGCGGTAAATTAATACCGACATTTCAGAAGAACACAATACCTCAAATTTAGGATTGAACATGATTCGATATCGTAACCCGAGGCCCATATTTGGAAATATTCTTTTGTGTGACTGTGTGTGTGTTGGTTCATAATTTGTTTAAGGACGACATCAGCTACTCAGACTGTATATTGCTAAATGAATAGACGATAGAAAACAATGAATGCTTAAGGAAAAGGTACTGGCCTAATTTAAGTTTCTAAACTTTTATATTTATGAAGGAATAAGGGAAATTATGAACATTTCAGTCAGTACTGTCTGTTTTCCAGCAGGTATTCGAAGCAGGTACCTTCGAATTAAAAGTTTGAAGTATTATTTTCTTTTGCGGCTTTTCGGACCGATTCTGGGTCATTGCTTTCCCTGATTGGGCTTAGAGATAACACTAGTTGAACACACCAAATTGGGTAGGACTCCTCTGGACGAGTGATCAGCCTGACGCAGATACCTCTACCTCACAACACACAACACTCACAAGAGATAAACGTCTATGCCTCCGGCAGGATTCGAACCCGCAATCCCAGCAAGCGAGCAGCCGCAGACCCACGAGATCACCGGTATCGGCCCAAGCGGTATGGGTTGAGACAATTCTTGAAACGAGAATTAGTTGGCGTTGGGGCTGTAAAATAAAGTTCTTTTCAATCAGTTTATTATAACTGTGTAGGAGAAAGGAAAAAGAGGAACAGGTAAGAGCTAAAAGGAGAAAGGAAAAGCCAACAAAAAAGGCAACAGAGAGAGAGAGAGAGAGAGAGAAAGAACAGGCAAGAGAAACAGGCAGGCAGACGGGGAGATAAAAAGAAAGAAAAGAAAGAGGCCAATCAGCGGTCAGCATGCTGTTTACAAACAGAAAGCAATTTAATTTTGTTGTTTCATTTGCTGAAGCATTTCAAACCTCTCAGGTAACAGAAAGCATTTCGCATTTTTACATTTCGCTCGGAGTATCTCCACCAGGGATCGCTCTTCTGTTTTGCGAAGGACGATGGAAACTTCACACAACACACATTATAACATGTATTTGTTGGCAGCACTGCCTCGAAATATCTGATTGACCGGAGCTCTGGTACAAACAAGTCTCCTTTCTCAATAGCCTTCCAGTTGGACAGAACAGTTCTCAGCGTCTTTCTGGTTTGAAGTCAGCTTTCCGACAGCATAACATGTACCTTCCTCTTTCTGTCACTCTCGTCATTATAAAATTTGGATTCAGTGGTATAATAATCTCGACAGAAAGAGTAATTCAGTTTCTCAAGATTTTGCCCACATTTTGTGCGAACTCTACACCAATTTCCATATTCATTGGTCACTAGTCTCAGTCAAATTCAGTCCACAAATTTCCATACTCTTTCTTTAACACACATTTTAACATCGTCTTTCCAAAGACGTCAATATCGTTAGATCTTTCGGCCCAAAACTTTGTAAGTAGATTTTTCTTCCAAGCATCCTACGTTTCCATCAATTTCAACCACTTTTGTATCGTTTTCTGAAAAGTTAAAATGATGAAGCTCCTCACGATACAATTTTCTGCAGCCCTATGTCACTTCCCTGTCTAGATTCCGAGCGTTCTGTTCAGCATATTTTTCTTCAACAACTTCCCTAAATGAAGGTTACAGCACACAAAATTATAATAACCTTATAAGTTGTAATGTCTCCTTTTCTTGACATCGGACGGAAGACACAGCTATCTTTTGAAAGTTATTGTCATTTACACTTATCATCAATATATATATTGATGAATTTACGTTTTTTTTGCGACTTTTCATGATCTACTGAGCTGCCGAAAGTATCTTTTCCAGATATGATTGGGTATTGATGGAAATCCTCTTTGTTTTCATCAATTCCTCTTTATTGAAATGTTTTTGGCAAAAAGCTAAATTTAAGAATTGACAGTGCTACCTCAAGCGTAAAGCCAAGAGCGATAACTTTCTTATCTACCTCATTTGGCCTTCGCTTTAGGCAAGACTTTCGATAGCAATGTTCCTGTTCTTATTTACTTTTTTATTTATATTTGTTAGGGATGTCTTTTTTCTCATTTACACGTCACTTATATTCTGTTGATCTCAGAAATAAATTACTCAGCACCAAGCATAATAAAGTACATTTTTTCACTTTTGTAAACATTAAGATGCTGTAATTTTTGTTGACTAATTATTTTATTGTTTCTACGTTTGGCGTTATCCTACATGGCTACAAGTTTGACACAGTCCATATCTCAGCAATTTCAAGTATCAGCGTCCCGGGTAATGTATTTGTCTCTGTGATCATGTGTTTAAAGTACACAGTGATTCCAACTCCGTTTTACGACGGCGCAAATAACTTACGAGCATTGTGTCATACTTCAGGTAGCTAATCGGGAGTTAATCCACACTGACGTCTGGGTTTCATCCCTGTGCAATTATTATGGACTTGTTTCGTATCAAATGTTAAAAAAATTCTCAAAGTTTATTTTTATCAGGAACATGTTATCTAATTCTTTCATATCTCAACAAAAAGGCACTCCGCCCCTCTGCTTCATACATCTCACAACATGTAGACATTAGAGAAGTGAGACATAGATCCAATCATTTTTAACACAGGCACTACATTGAGTACAGCTGTCAGGTTCATTCTTCGGTTACTTTGCCCTGTGAAACCCCATACCAATAGATTGCCCGGGCGTGTCTTGAAGTTGGTCTGGACTGGGTGGCGAAGGGCAACATCTGTCCGTGGAAGGAATTCAAACCCGATTCCCTGGTCAAGACTATAAAAGGTGAAGTTAAAGTGCACCCTTGTACAGGTACTGAGGCTATGTTCAGGCCATAAGGCCCATAGGGGGAGTAGAGGTATAGCTCTACTCTTTCTTGACCACGGCGCTAGAAGGGGGTGAGGGGTCAGGGTCACGCCCCGGTCGCTCTTTACCCCGGGAATGACCCGCTACCCATTGTACAGGAAACTGGTCAAGACTATAGCCAGCCAATATACAGGGTTATACATGAGCAAAAGTCAATATTTGGCAGGTTATATGATCAGTAATTAATAGAAAAAGGTTCATATGCACAAGTGTCGAATTCTGATTGGTTACCGAGACAAAGTTGTTTGATTCTTCAGATCTAACTCCGTTAGATTCTTGTTTGTGGGTTTGGATGAAGAGCGAAGTTTACAAACGTCAGGTGAAAACACGAGATGAAATGCTCGCTGCCATTTTTGATGCTGCTTCCCGCATGAAAGAATTGTGAAGATCAACTCAGAATAACAACACGCGATCTTCACACACGAATTGCAAAGTGCATTGAGGTTCACGGTGGGATTTTCGAATATTTATTGTGAAATGTAACCAATCTGTCATTTCCGTGTAACAAATGTTTCTTTTTAAACATGAAATTCAAATACAAATTAAGTTAACACTAAGAAATTTCTCTTCTTTGCCGATCCCAGTGGCCGCCCGTGCTAAGACGCGTGTTTATTGTCGCTAGCTTGCTGGGATTGCCGGTTCGCATCCCGCCGGGGTTGGGATGTCTCTCTCGTGGGAGTGTTGCGTGTTGTCAGGTAGAGACCTCTGCGTCGGGCTGATCACTCATGCAGAGGAGTTGTACCGAGCGTGGTATATCTGAGTGTGATCGCGAAGCTTCGATATTGAGGATGACCTGGCCCTGTAGAGGCCGTTACGCCATGGAGAAAAATGATCTCACCTTATTACCATTCATAATGCCTTTGAATTTGTAGATTCAAACATCTGCATCTCGGAAACCACTCAGAATTAGACACATGAACTCATATGAATTTTTTTCTCACAATAGCCCATACTTTCACCTCCCAAAATATTGACCTCTTCTCCGGAATCATCCTCTGTATTATTTTAACTCAGACTGTGACACCGAGATTTCAAATTTCTTATGTAAATTAGGTGTACGAAGTGTTACAAGGTATACAGATGGCACGTCCCTGGTTTCCGCAGACTATAGGTGCCTTGCGTCGTGTCAATTAGGATTAGAGTGGGCCGAGGCTGGCTTCTGGCCGGATTGCATATCATATGCACAACTTCGTTACACCACGTGATTAATTAAAAAGTGGGATTACTCGGGAATTACTTTCCTGGTCCTTATAACGGCTTTATTCAGGCAGCACAATTATCGTTTGATAATAAATAAATGGATGGTGTGTGTTATTTTGCAACTAGGTTAATAGAGCTGCTAATACCTGACGAGGATAAACATGAATAATTGCAGCGGCCGTTACAGTCACCGGACTATTGGTCTACGTCAGAGGACGCTGTTATAGCTGTGTTTAAATCCTAGTGGAAATCTATTAAAATCGCTACGCCCGTCTGTCCGTCTGCACGCATCAAACAACTAAAGAACCTCTGGACAGATATTCACAAAATTTAGTACTAACTGACTGACTAACTAACTAATTCCATGGAGCAAAACCTTTATTGAGAAACTAACAGTTTCTCAGCTCGTCAAGAAATTACACACATTTTATGGAACACGTATGTTCATTAACGCATTAACAAGAGCCCGCCAACTTTTCCGATCCTAAAACAGATCAATCCAGTCCATGACCTCCACCACACTTCTTGAAGATCCTCTTGAATATTATGCTCCCACCAAAACCTACGACTTCCAAATGGACTCTTTCCCTCGGATTTTCCCTCAAAAATCCTGTAAGTACCTCTTCTCTCTCCCATAAATGTCACATGATCCGCCCATCACATTTTTCTTGATTTGATCAACCTAATAATATTTGGTGAGCAGTAGAGATCACTGATTTCCTCATTATGTAGTTTTCTCCACTCCTCGGTTACCTCATCCCTCTTAGGCTCAAATATTATCCTCAGCACCCTATTATCGAACACCCTTAGCTAACGTTCTTCACTCAATGTGAGCTACCACATTTCATACCAATACAAAACAACAGACATAATTATAGTTCTGAATATTTTAATCTTCGTATTTTTGGATAGCAAACTAGAAGACAAAAGTTTCTGCACCGGGTTTTATTAAGTATTCCCATACTTAAATACGATCTTAATTTCTTCATGAATAGAATTTTAATGCGATAAGGTTGTTCCCAAATATTTTAAAAGTTCCACACTTTCAAAGAATTTGTTACCCATCTTAAGTTTGTGACTTCTTCCTGTATTTTGGTCTCGAGATACGGCAAAATTTGATATTGAGAGTCTAATAAAATGTATGGAAAAAAAAAAAAATACTAGTGGAAGTCAAGCTGCAGCAACAATCTTTATATGAAGACCGACACAGGTTTTCTGAGCGCACCTCGATCTTAATCGGGGCACAGACATCTACGTACCTAGCGAAGAGAAATTCTCTGAAAAAAGGCTGTCAAGGAAAAGGTGGTACGAAATATATGCTTACATTAAAACCTGAGAATGGCTTTCAAGATAATGCAACTAAAGCAAGGTAACATGCAACAGTTGTTAAATTTTATTTACAATTTCTAATTCTTCATAATAATTAAATTGTTTGCTTTTTGGCAAAACTAACGATATCTCATTAACTTGCATCTACCCTTCGGTGAGAGACGAAACTTCAAATAGACCATTGGGTCACACTGAAACTTAAAGGTAATCCTTAATAATAGGAGTGAAACTGTGCGTACCTCTTTGTCTTTTAGTTCGAAACTTCAGGTACCCCGTGATATTACGAGTGAAAATATACGTGTCCTTTTCCTCAGACTGAAACTTCAGGTGCACTTTGATATTAGAAGTGAGACTGTACGTACTTTTTGGTCTCAATTCGAAACTTCAGGTTCAGTGCAACTTTATGTAATCCTTTATCTTAGACTAAACTTCACGTACCCCTCGGCCACCTAATTAGTTGTAGGAATCAAAACACAGGAAATATACTTAACATCTATGTGTTATTGAATAAATTATATGTTACGTCTTGCCGTCAGTTTATACAAAATTTCAGTGTTTCGAAAAAACAATTAGCAACAAATACTGCAGGAATTCCATTTTTAGTTCTGTGTACAAACATTTCTTATTGCGAAGCTTGGCACAAACATATTTCCACCTAATATTAACGTCTGGACGACAGGTGAAGGTGACACACCTTATTGCAGGCTAGATATGTAACTGCTAATTTCAACTGAAAGAGTTTCCCATATTTGTCCTTTAAACATTTTTGGACCCGTAAAATCAGCCACCGCCTGACACTGGATAGTAGGAGGAGTGACGCTGGATAGCTCAGTTAATACACTGACCAGGTTGCAGGTTGGAGAACCGAACAAGGAGTTCGATTCCCAGAAAGCCAAGGGACCCGAGACCGCTAGGAGCCTTTCGCGGATACATCCAACCTACTATTCGGCAACACCGAGGGATATTTGCCCCTCGGGTTCAAGCGAAAGTCGAGCGAAGATGAACACCCAGTTCAATTTGCAGCAAGATTAAGAACGTCTATATCTGTGACTTAATTCCTCAGTGAACTCAGCACAGCGATTAGGCAAGTACTTTGACCAGACCTAACACTGAACTGATGTTCAAGGTACACATATGTTGACATTGGGCTCACGCGATTCAAAACGTCTACCCTGTATTGTCACTGAACTGTTTAGGTGTTTTCGCAAAATTGTGAAAAGCGATCCTGAGCTTTTTCATGTCTATCCGTCTGTCCGCATAGACAAACTCGGCTCCTACTGAACGAATTTTCATTAAATTTGACATTTAAGCACGTTTTCAAAAATGTGCCGAGAAAATTCAAGTTTCGTTAAAATCCCACAAGAATAACAGACACTTTGCACGAAGAGTAATATACATTTTTATCATATCTCGCTCAGTTCTCCTTAGAATGAAAAAAAATTTCAGACAAAAATTGTAGAGAAAATCAAAACACAAGTTTTGTGTTCCTTATATTCTGTTTTCGAAAATCATGCTGCTTATCAGACAGTGTGGAAATATGTGGTGGAGTTGAACAGGCCATAGATGGCAAAATAGCGCATGCGCATTGCATGATGGATAACTAAGGCTATAAACACACATTCGAATATGTAATACTTTTTGCTTTACCACTGCAAATATGGTTGCACGCACGCACCTCAACGTTATGTTATACGCATGGTGCCTGTCTTGTGTGACGTTTTATGAATGTGAGTGTTCATTTCGTTATTAACAAAATAGCTGTTAGACCCTGCCCTAAGACACTTTAATCCAACCCACAACTTCACGTCATATTTGTGTAAGACGCAGCTTAATGCCACCAGCAAGCCTATACACAGGTCATCTTAGTGGATTCTACCCTCAGGTTTTTGGGCTCATGTATTGCTTGGTTTCTCTTGTCATAGATCTGTAGCACCTCACAAAGCGAATTCGCCAGAGAGTGTGGTGAAGTACTTTTTCTTTAAAATTTCCGTAACTTCCCTCCGTTTTAAGTAGCATCCAGTAGCTGCTTATGTCTTTTTCTCGTCTCCTCGTTCCTTCTGCCTCTCCTTAACGTGTTTTAGAAGAGAGTTCTTAGGCAAGATGTGGCCGGTCCAAACGACCTTCCTTTGTATAAATATACAATGATGTATCAGTCAAACACAACAAAACTTTGTTATGTTTATTATTGTATTAGGACAACGTGTTTCGATTCTTATAGAATCATCTTCAGGCCCTTATAAGATACAGATTCTTACTTAGCAATGTTTAAAATGCGCTGTGGGATCCCAAACGCTTACATTTTGATATAAATATGTATAAAATGCATGTGTCGTTATGTTCTTATTATACAATCAGGATACTTATTTCTGAAACTTAACCGGTACATATGAAGGAGGTTACACTTATGTATTTGAGATGTGTACCGGTTAAAATTTTAGAAATAAATATCCTGATTGTATAATAAGAACAAAACGACACATGCATTTTTTACATATTTGTATAAAGAATGTAAGCGTTTTTGAACTATCTAACCTGAAACTACACTAAGCGTAACATAATGATACGAAACGTAAAAAAACGTAATCCGTTACGATTCTTGGAAATTTTGAAAGAATTCTAAGTTTTAAACTAAACACAATGATAGTTTACAAAATTTTCTAAAACTAACTCTGCAGTTAACGTGTACAACTCAGTGCCACGCGGCACAAACGACTGCTAATAACTGCACTAACGTGAGTTTTTTTCCTACGTTCTGCATTCTGCCAGTATTGCCAACATCAACAACCCTTCGAGTTTCTCCAGGTTTTACATTTTAAACATTGCTAAGTAAGGATCTGTATCTTAGAAGGGCCTGATGATGATTCTATAAGAATCGAAACATGTTGCCCTAAGACAATAATAAACATAATAAAGTTTTGTTGTGTTTGACTGATACGTCATTGTATATTTATATATGTGTTAAACACTTCGGGATGGCGAACATTTAAAAAAAAAGTCTTCCTTTATTTTGTCGCACATACGATGTTACTGTCTTCCTTGACTCTTATGTAATACTTCTTCATTTTTCGCACCATCGGTCCAACTTATTTTCCCAATTTTTCTGCAGCACCGCTTTTCAAGTTGCACAGACTGTAAATTTCTTTCTTAACACAAACGTGCTAATCTTCTTATCCAACGAATCGCTTTGCATTTAATTGCCCTGAACTGTTAAGTGTCTCAGTCGTAATTAACATGTTACAAACTGAAGACATTTCAGATTCTGATGGCAATGAATATGGGTATTAGAATGTCTTTCGGTGTGTGACGCCCTGTGATATGGCAGGTAATTTCCAAGCTTGAACCATGAAGACGAACGTGGTATTACCTCTCAAGTGATGGTGTCTATCTACCCAACGGCATGGCGTCAGATATTCCGAACAACCGAAGAAGTATAAAATTCAAATGAGTTCTGAAGCGTTTAAAGGAGAGACACCTGCTGCTGAAAGCGAGTGTACATGGATTACAAACTTTTCCCCAGTAATTAGCGATGAATTTTAATTTACAAAACCAGCAAATGCGATTAGCAAAGAGCAGGAGGGGGCGCACAAGGTGGAGCATCATTAATCACGTGTCATCACGTGTCATCCCGTGGCAGACGCAAGTCATCGCGTCCATTAATAACGCCCAGAGCATTGTCCAGGACAGTCAAGATTGCAGGTTGGTTACGGATGTTCGAATCCCGCCATGGTCTGAGTGCTACAAGACTAGGAAATGGAAACAGTCTGTAACCAGTAAAATGCACGTAACATCCAACTGCATTCGGGGCAGTGGTTATTACGTATCTGTATTCGTGACGTCCCGGGTTCGAATCGCGGTTTGACGTATACGTCAACCAGTTTCTGTTTTTTTAGGCGCGTTCACAGAATTCAGAATAGCGACTATTAGCTTCTTCATATCTGTCTGTCCGTCCGCATGGAGCAACTCGGCTCCCAAGGGAAGGATTTTCATGAAATTTTAAATTTGAGAACTTCTAAAAAATTTGTTAAGAAAATACAAACTTTATTTAAGTCCGACAAGAATAACAGGTACTTTGCATGAAGACCTATACACATTTATGACAACATCTCGCTGGATTCTTCTTAAGAATGAAAATTAGTTCTGAAAGTTGTAGAGAAAATCAATAAGCATATTTTGTGTTCAATAGCATTTTTCCGAAAATGGTGCCGTTTATGAGATAAAGTGGAAAAATATGGTACAGTCGGGCAGGCCACAGATGACAATATAATAGGGCGCAGGCGCACTGCCGGATAAATAAGGCCACAGACACACTCAAAATATGTGATAATTATTGCTTGTCCACGGATACAATGGTAGGGTGAACGCGTCTCAAATTTACGCTTATATCTTGTTTGTTTACGGCCTGCGTTGGCAAACACTTAAATCATGTATAAACCTGTAACACAGTTTCTTTCACATCCTTCCCAAGTCATCATTCACAGTCATTTATCTCTCGACGCTAGAGCTTACAGTGATTGTAAAGGGGGTTCCCAAACCAACTGTGCATTGCTCCAAACTCGGACGTTATGTAGTAATGTAAAACCGGGAGAAACTCGAACGGTTGTTGATGTTGGCAATACTGACAGAATGCAGAACTTAGGAAAAAACTCACGATCGTGCAGTTATTAGCAGTCGTTTGTGCCGCGTGGCACTGAGTTGTACACGTTAACTGCAGAGTTAGTTTTCGAAAGTTTTGTGAACTATCAGTGTGTTTAGTTTAAAACTTAGAATTCTTTCAAAATTTACAAGAATCGTAATGGATTATTTTCTCTTTTTTATGTTTAGTTTCGTTACGTTACGCTTAGTGTAGTTTAAGGTTAGATGGTTTTACGTGTGGGTTGTTAGATTAGGTTAGGCTGGATATGTTGGATGTTATTAAGCTCGGATTAAACTGGCTTGCTCCACATTTGGTTTCAACAAGTTTAGGTTACGGTTTCTATGTGATGGGCAAAATTAGATTCGAATTTGGACGGGTGCAAGAAACCCTTTTCAGCTCCTAAATGTCCTGACCGGCTCTGGGAACCATAGAGCCGCCTATTGGGTGCCGGCGTTCTTTCCTTGAGAATAAAGCGGCCGTAAAGCAAACACTCCTTTCCGTCTAGTGTTGAGATCTAGAATTAGTGGAGCTAAATCTCTAATCCCCTCCATACGCGCTTCTGTCTTGTGTACAGGGAAAAAAACTTTAAATTTCTTTAGTGCGTGTTTTGAATAGTTTGAATTTGGGTAGATTTCATTTGAGTAGAAAATTTAGGTGATTTTTTTGTAAGTTGGGGTGGTTTTTTTCTGTGGCATTTCGAACCAATTCCAGGCCATGGCCGCCCCTTACGGGGCTTCGCGATCACACTCAAGGGACAGACTCAAACTCGGTAGGACTCCTCTGGACGAGTAATAAGCCGAACGCAGAGACATCTACCTGACAACACATAACACTCACAACAGAGAGACACCCATGCCTCCGGCAGGAATCGAACCCGCAATCCCAGAAGGCGAGCGGCCGCAAACCCACTTGACCGCACGGCGACAGGGATCGACATGACACGTTACATTAGATTAGACTTTTTTAACAAGATATGACGCTAGAATCCAGTCCTTGCATTAAGTTAGATTGGTTTGTTTCTGTGTTGTGCTATGAAAGGGCGGTCAGCAGGCAACTGCTGTTCTGTGTAGGCTGTAAGATTGGTTATTGGTTAACTATAGGAAGGGGGGCATGACAGGCAGAGTTCAACAATAGAATGAAGCAAAATAATATTTCTGTGCCACTGGAAAACGTAAAATGAAAATTAGAAATTTGTGTTCAAATAAAGAAATTTTTCCAGATCTATATTGGAAGTCGTTATAATTGTTAATTGCCCGGAAAGGCGTCTTTGAATAACCCAAGAATGAACCAATCAATTGTATGTGACTCTATTCCACATGAAATACCCCTCTTTTTATATCCGTTTTTATCACACAAAATTACGTTTTTATTGTTTTTGTCTATTGTTTATCACGTTTCTTTGGCAATCCACTGAAGTATCTTCAGGCTACATTATTAAAATGGAAGCGTAATTTATGTTTTTTTCATGAAGAAGGTGGTATTATGTTGCGTCTTTACGTAATAAGCAGGAAATTCCACCTAATGTCACTTCAGATACCAATAGAGTTAATACGAAGAAGATATGTGATCACAATGGACCTTCTGTGCTCCATAGTAATGGTTAAAGACTCGTCAATGGCGATCTTGTGTTTCGTTTGTGTTCTTAATTATTTCATTCCCATTAAGGTTTCGATCATGACTAATATTCTTGTGGTTCTGAAACGTAATGAAAATAGGCCTATACCACTACTACTACTACTACTAATACTATTACTACTACTACTACTGCTGCTGCTGCTACTACTACTATTACTAGTAGTAGTAATACTACCAGTGCTACTGCTACTAACACTAATACCACCAGTTTTACTATAGCAATCTGTTTACTACTAGCACATCGAGAATAGTTCAGTGCTGTAAGTTCGCGAAGTTCCCGTGTTGCTTTATTTTCATTCTCAGATAAGGGGTGGGGAAGGCGTCGTTAAAAACTTAACCTTTATCGGTAGGCTCTAAAGATTATTTTACAGGTCGAAATGTGGGACTTCTTCGCCTTTTTTTTTAGCTGAGGACAAAGAAAGAACCAGGCGAAAAAAAGACGCGTTCTTAGAGTGTTGCATTGTAATCAGACCATGTAGGAAAGTGCAATTTGAGTTCCATTCAATATACTCGTACTACTTTCTTATGCAAACAGAATACACAAAAACACACACATACACACACATATATATATATATATACACACACACACATATATATATATATACACACACACATATATATATATATATACACACACACACACACACA
>Ga0136643_10004008_pt1 | contig 20089 bp, 7 predicted proteins | sample TergutLab28metaG_FD_96883 | JGI IMG/M metagenome (GOLD analysis project Ga0136643, IMG submission 96883) | Labiotermes labralis P1 segment gut microbial communities from Petit-Saut dam, French Guiana - Lab288 P1 (version 3) (version 3) | ecosystem: Host-associated > Arthropoda: Insects >...
AAGTTTTGTTCTAGATCACACACAACGTCGCATCACAATCGGTAGGACTCCTCTGGACGAGTGATCAGTTCGTCGCAGAGACCTCTACCTGACAGCACCCAACACTTCACAACAGACCAAACATCCATGCCCCCGGTGGGATTCGAAACCACAATCTCAGCAGGCGAGCGGCCGTAGACCTACGCCTTAGACCGCGCGGCCACTGGGACCGGCGGACCGCATCTTGGCGGATTATTTCGAGCCCATTCTAAAACTTGACATAAAATTTCTGTCTCAGCAGAATGTAGAAACTTTTTATTCTCAGTCTGAAGGAAAGAAAGAAGGTCCTGTTTGAGGACAAATTGCGTCTTAACTTCACCTCCTGTACCCTTGCCGCGAGAAGGGCCATTCGTGTTCGCGTTCCAACCGTCTGGACAGAAAACTACCTCAACCCCCTCACGGTGTGTGTGATTCTTCTCTCTTGTGCTCCTTGGCCTGATCTCTTGCACTGTTCCGTATACTAGGCTCTTCATTTCAGCCATACCGATGAAGGGAACAGATTTCTTAGAAATATTTGTATCCAGCCACGAGTGTACCCTGTCACTACACAAAAAATCTCACCGTCGTGAAAAACTCAGAACCTCGGATACAGTATATGTTGTAATTTGTGTATATTACTTGCATTAAATTGTGGGCCGAGTAGCTCAGTCGGTATAGTGACTGAGTACGGGCCAGATGGTCTGGGATCGAATCCCAGTGGGGACGAGGTTTTCCGCCCGTCCAGACCGGCCCTGGGGCCCACCCAGCCTCCTGTAAAATGGGTACCGTGACTCTCCCGGGGGTAAAGTGCGGCCGGGGCGTGCTACTTACCACTCACCTCCTTCTATTGCTGCGGTCATGGAAGAGTAGAGCTATACCTCTACCCACCCGCTGGGCTACACCGGGCCTGTAAAGGGAACACTTTACCTTTAACCTTACTTGCATTAAATTAACGGATATGGATCAGATTTATATTTGGAGAACCTTAAGGAACCAAATTTCATTTAGCCATGTCGCACAGTCATGTTAATTACCTCATGATCTGTAAATCTCAAAATATCGTTCATAAAGGTCTCACTTTGACAAATCCTTACCAATCATCGACTTTATAAAATTGTGTGACGTACCAAAAGGACACCCCTTTGCAACACAGTACAATTCGATGGCTTAAAAAGCCTTTTGAATTGAAAAATCGATAATCGATAGACTTTCCTTCGGACAGCTGTCAACCAGTCAGGCCAATGTCGTATGTTCAGTGCTGTGGCGCGCTCATTTATAAAAACCTTATGCAAACAGAAAAGATAAACACCGGTAAACTCGCTGTCATTATAAGAAATGAACAGCTTAAAACAGTGCCTTCTCCACTTTTAGTTGCGGACCTTAGAACTTGCCTCTTAGTTTTGTGTCACCATATCTTCACAGATCGAGAGGAAACATGACTTTATTTGTGAATGCTCATTCCGAATAGTGAGCTGTATAGGGCATATAATGTGGTGGCTTCTGTTGCGATGAAAACAAATGTGTGTTGCCTGTTAGCATTAGGTTACTTCTCGTTAGGAATTTTTAAGGCAGTACACTACAAACTTCATTTTACTAGTGTCAACTAACTTAATATTGGTTATTCCATAACATAATTGATTAACATAAATAAATAGTAAATTTCTGTATTCAATGCAAGTCGTTAGAATTGTTTGAACTCTGGAATAGTGAATGTCATGAAATACAGAACTAATTTGCATTTGAAATTACATGACAGTGGCTTAATTCTGATAGTTTTAAAACAGTGGGTCACAATTTTTCAACAGATTGAGAAACTTCAAGAAGTTTCCTTTGTGTACGGATGTGGACGACTCATCATGTCTCAGGAACGGAAGTTGTTTATTAGCTAAACAACACGCAGCATCCATAAACCGGCGTAATATTACTCTGCTCTTCGTCACTTTACACCTGATTATGTGGGTTCTGCCTTGAGCGTCGAGAAGCAGGTCAACCTTTTTTGTTTCAATAATATTAACTGTAGATAAAGGTGCACATGAATTTGTGATTTTGAGTGTTTTTGCTACGCACGTGACGTGATTAAAATGGACGAAGCCCTGTTTATTCCATACTTCATATCTGTTGGAAAAAAGTAAATGGGTTTAACAGTCAAGTTTGTTTGTTGTTGCACATCCTACTAACCAGTCAACATTGTCATACAGAGAGATACAATTATGCCTTGTATATTGTTCTCTCAGGAAAGAGACCACTGGGGAGACCTAGGCGTAGATGGGTGGATAATATTAGGATGGATCTCCAGGAGGTGGGATGTGGGTATATGGACTAGATTGGGCTGACCCAGGATAGACAGGTGGCGGACGCTTGTGAGTGCGGTAATGAACCTTCGGGATCCGTGGGAAATGCGGGGAATTGCTTGACTAGCTGCAAACCAGTTGGCTTTTCAAGAAGGACTCTGCACCATGGAGTAAATAAGTAAGTATATTGTTCTCAGTTTAATGATGAGTTATTAAATTGGGAAATGGTGGAGTAGGTCGACCTTTATTCATTATTCTTTATTTATCGTGTAACAGGAGCACAGAAAATTGATTATCTGATAGTTCTTTAATAACTGTGTTTTCGGCCATTATAATCGGCCTTAAAACACTGTAGAATGATGAAGGGAGACAGCACTCTGTCTAAATACGAGTATTATTTAAAATGCAGTAAGAAATAATGGAAGGTTAACAACACGATAAATTTTTCGTTGCGCGACACTCTCTGACCTAACAGTCTTAAAAACTGGGTAAGCTGTACTTAGCAGAAGCAGCACGCCATTCCGTATATACGACTGCAGGTTCCTCTTACCCCGCACGCCGGCGACACACCTCGCACTCGGCGTGCTGAGAGTCAGCACAGCAGCTCCGCGAGTGCAGGTACAAAGAAGTTGGGCGGCAGCTTTACAGAACGACACGGAGATAACAGCTTGTCCTCGCAGTTGAATCTCGCGTGTATGAACACATATTTGGAATGAATTCATGTACGGTATGCGTCACACACCCATCAAACCTGGAGAAGATCCCTCATATGTAGTGCATAATTCAGTTCCGAGGTGGTTTGTACCTGAGAAGCCTAAACCTTTGGCATCTGTCGTGACAGGGAGAAAGTTCCATTCTGACAACACAACATGGCTATTAGGATCATTGAACGGGCAGGATCAGGTTTCCCCACTCGAATACCGGTCATTTCTGAGAAGCTATGCAACTTAAAAGGCAGTTTGGTTTGACCTTTATCACTATTTGATTGTTTCTGTGTGAAATATTCTTCTTCTTCTTCTTCGTCTTCTTCTTCTTCTTTTTCTTCTTCATCGCCGCAAAGAGGTTGCTTCCCAACAGCAATAAGAGAATTTGTTCTTCCCCAAAGCGTCCAAACCAGCCCTGGGATACAGCCAGCCACCATTCAACAGGTTCTAACATTTTTTCTCCGGACATAAATGACCAGCACTTGAGGCTGACCACTCGATTTCTTGTAATGTCGAGCATAAGAAGGTGTGGAGCTACGCACAGCTTCATGACGTGAGACTTAATTACACAAAGAGGAAAATTTAACTTTCTCTGAGAGTATTCACTCACTATTCTGAGCTCTGCGCGTGAGTGGATATAACCCACTTCTGTCCTAACAGGTTTTTTACAATAGAATTTGATAATTTACTCAATTATTATACCAACTACTGCACATATATAAAATTTATAAAATTTACACATTAAAACATTAAAAACGCTCCGACATGTTTCGGTTCTAGGACCGAAACATGTCGGAGCGTTTTTAATGTTCTAATGTGTAAATTTTATAAATTTTATATATGTGCAGTAGTTGGTATAATAATTGAGTAACTCAACAACATGCACGGTGTAACAACGAAAAAAAGAGTTTGATAAGCTCTGGAAAAGCTAGGTTAGGATAATGAGGAAAATAATTATGTAGTTGTCCATGTTTCCTTCTCTGTTTTAAATTTAAGGGTCACGCATATTGAGCATGCAGAGGTATTCACCGCAGAAAGTACCCCCTCTTTTACTTGGAATTACGGAATGCACTATGGAATTTAACTAAGACATACATACGGTAGATGAATGAATGAAAATTCACACTAAAGTTTTGCGTATAAATATAACATTTCCTGTTGTTTAGAGGTATTTACCGAGGTTATGTTGTCACCGTATCTACCGAGTATGAAGGAGGTGTTCCGCTCCAACTGTCCTCGGAATGGACAGTATTCTCTTTGGATCCATTTTAATAAAATAGAATCTGAGATCGTTTTGTTTTACGAACGTCTAATCTGTCGCCATTTGGCCCCATAAAGGTGATGTGACGGAGTAGTGAAGAAAAGTACATAGTGCGCAGCGTCATAATTTGTTTCACCGGATAGGCTGCGTTTTAGGATCAGGAAGTCAAGGCTGAATTGGCGGGTTATAAATACAGACTTAGGGATAAACATGAAATGCCGATATTTATCGAAGAAAACGGAATGTATTTTAGGAAATGGAATGCGAACGTGTGGACTGTATTTGCTGCTGGCTCACAACGGATCAAGGCTTCTGAAGTATTGAACAAGGTAACGTTATCTGTAGGTTACTTGAACCCTTTCAGTTGATCAAGACAAACTCTGCTCAATGGCTAATAAGATAGTAAACATTTTCTACAACGTTTGCGGATCTTTTGCTGGTCTTGCAGTAGCTACCACATGTCACGCCAGTACACTGTTTGCATGCATATGGCCTCCCACTTACTCGGCAGCACATTTTACAAAAATGAATACGGTAAACTAGATTAACTAGAAAAAACCGACAATTTACCGAAAAATAAAATTGTCATCATCGAACTGAGTCAAATGTAGCAAATTCAAATAACATGTTGCGAAGTTACTGAAACTGAAATGACTCCTTAGCTTGCCCAATGTCAATGATAATTCTTATTGCACTCATTAATTAAAAACGCTGTAAACATTGAAGCATTGAATGAAAAATTATAAAGAAAATTTTAATGCGCATATTGAAAGACTGGAAGCAATATATCGTAGCGAATTGTAAGAGCTGTCATAGAATCTCTTTCACGAAGAGAGAGTTTGCAGGATTTTTTTTTCGCTCAGAATTATATCTGGGAATATTCTGAACAAAGTACGTGAATAACAGAAATTTCAATATGAAAGGAACAGGAGACACATCAATGGCACAGACCTTACATGGACTGGATGGTCGTTTTATTGCATTCTTGTTTCTTACGTACTGTGAAGAAATGCGTGTGTTTGGAAATAAAGGCGAAATAATTCAGTTTCTCAGAACTACTGAACTTTTTACATATTTTTTAAACCCTGGACGATGGGCGAATTCCTAGCGCTGAGTTGTTTCGAAATTATTTAGATGAGTGATTATTTAGGTTACAGTACATCATGGGACGTCATTGTTTATACAAGCCGCTATTGTTAGGAGACTGAAACGCGAATAGGACAACTGTTGTCTTGGCATGTGGAAATAAAAGATGCGCAGAGAAATTTTGTAGGGAAGACTCTTCGGGAAAGTAGCAGATTTCTTGATTTAAATTATGGGTTTTGCATTTTTTTCAGTCCTAACTTTGAGACCTGAAAATAGTTTTCCCGTCACTCTGACTTCTCTATGCTGTGTTACAATCTGGAACATTCTTATAGCTAACTTTTGAACACTGAGGCCCACTCTGTGTTTATAGATTGTCAAGTTTTCAAAAGGTTGCTTGCTGCACGGACGGCAGACAGAATGACGACGAGGCAAAACTACAACATTAACAGATTCTTCTGCACAGTTTGAAAGAAGAAGATGCAGAAGATGCCACAGACGAAAGTTGATAGAACTCGTGCAGAGGATTTCGGGACCTCGAAAAGACCACACCGTTAATATTAATGCAGTCTCTTGAGGGAACTGCTTCTTCTCTGACATAGTCTCCAGGCCAACTTCAGTTTGCCTTATTTTTTAACCTTAACTTCCAAAAGGCCCCACTGCTTGTAACTTCTTTTGCATGCAAAGTGCTGTACTTCCGTGGCAGCCATTTTTGGCTCTACCACATTTATGTCATTGCGTTGTGACATATGTTCTCGATTTATAACTATATATACGTGATTTGAACTTGCTTTCCTATCTTATTAAGTCTAACCCATAGAATTATATGAACAGTCATAATGCGATGGTGGAATTGGCGTAATTTACTATATTTTGGTACGTAAGATATTCCGTTACGAGATAAATTTACAATGCATATATTTTAGATTTTTTATCAGAAACTCCAAAGTGAAAAGTTTATATTTCATTTAATTTATCACTTATTCCCACCACAATTTTAGGAATTTTTCTTGTCGTAAGACGATCTTATTTATTCTCCGTTGTTAAAATTCCATATTCTGTATATCAGCCATTGCGTCACAGTTGTATTCGAATGTAGAGCAACTTTAAATTTGGCCGTCAAGATTTTCTTTAACACTGAAAACAAGCGACATACGATCGGCGACGATTTCTTCTAATATGATCACAATTATTGCACACTGGTTACGAAATTTACGCCATTCAATTTTGTTTCTTGACCTCCTGTCTCGTTTGTTGCTGTGTAAGTTGCGTACATGCGCGTGCATGTGCCCAACTTGGGAACGCTTTCATACATCTGTAACTAGTTTTTTTTGTAAAGGTGCGGTTCTTGAAGCCATGATTTTAGCCGAAATATTAAGTAATTTCTCGCCTATAGTCAAGCAACTTATTCATAAACATTGACAAAAGCCAGAGAAATGGCTGCTATTATAAGCCAGTTAAATCCATTACACATTAAGGTTCTGTTCCTGCGACACATTAATGTGAACAGAAATAAATAACTTTCTATAGTAAAATCAACCAGATGCATCACTGTCTCAAATTTATTTTATTGGATTAACACTCTACATGTTTCGGGCGGTCTTTCCTTCCATCATCAGGAGTTAAAGACTGTACATACAGCAACAGGCTTATGTCAGACAGATACCGCCGACTGCAGCCGATAAGTAATTTCTCAAATTTGTTAGATTTAAAAAATTATACCTGATTTTACTCAAGATAATGTACTGAGTTTAACATTTTGACATGTAGATATAGTGGAGCTGTTTATTTGACTTTCATAGGGCCGTGAATCCTAATATACTTCTATAGTGAAACCAACCAGATGCATCAATGTCTCAAATTTATTTTATTGGAGTAACCCTCTACAGGCTGCAGTCGGCAGTATGTTTGACATATGCTTGTTGCAGTATGTACAGTCTTTACCTTCTGATGATGGACGGAAAGACCGCCCGAAATATGTAGAATGTTACTCGTATAAAATAAATTTGAGACACTATAGAAGTATATTACGATGCACGGCCCTATGAACATCAAATAAATAGCTTCACTATAGCTACATGTCAAAATGTTAAACTCAGTACATTTTCTTGAGTAAAATCAGGTATACATTTTTTAAATCTAATAAATTTGAGAATTACTTTAGCTTTCTATTCTTTTAGAAAGTTTGGGTGCTTTGGTGACAGCGTCTTCTCTGGTACATGGCTATTAACAATTATGAGGAAACTGTGCTCTTCTGCTACAGCCTGGGTCTGAGTGAAACCCTTCGAAGTCCATAGCGCTTAGTGTCCTCTGAGCATTACTGCAGTTAACGTTTTAGCTTCAATGCCAATTATCGGTACAACGTCAAATTAGGTTGTTATTGCTTGTTTCACAAGTAACATCGAACACTGGACTCCCAGAGGTAAATCCCACAACCACAACACGACCGCGAAGCGGTGCAAACGGATGACCGCAGCTTATGACGAAGGTGTGCTCACAGGAGCGTTATTTCGCCACCTGTTGATACGCCCATTGGGTTCCGTTTTAAATCTTGATAGAGGTTGCCGTCCAAGGGCTGTAGCACGACTGCGGTTGCGATAAATGCCCATAGAGGTGTGGGATTTGTTTGAAAACAGGCGGACATTAACTGCAGGGCTTCGAAGTTAATAAAAATATTTCGAAGTGAAGTAACTTTTGCTTGATTTATTTCCAGTTCTGAGCGCCAAGATTTTGCTAATACAGCTGTAATTAAATTATTGGTTGTTTCATGACTCCATGGAGCTTACAAATTCGAAGAACGTCAAGAAGCATTTCGCGTGTCTGTAGAACACAACTGTTTGCTATGCTTTCAAAATAGTTCATCTGTGTACGTTGTTATCAACCGGGTAAATCCAGCCCACAACCTCAAGTACCACAATTATTTATTTCATAACCGTTTTAATATTATACTGCACCTACGCCAAGGCTGTCAAATCTCTTTCTCTTGGTTTTCCAGACTTAAATGTTGTGTGTGTGTGTGTTTATTTATTATAAGTAGTAATCAACCCGTGAATATACGCTGTTTTCTTTATACGCATTGCTCATGTCCTTCCATTAGCTGCTGCCATTGCACAGCGTAGAGCATCTTAAAAGGAGCCATGCTCACTGCTGAAATCCGAGCGACTTTCAGCGCACATTGCAGCGTATTTACCTTTCCAGACATCACCGGAGTAATGCAGCAGCACCAAAGTACAGTCACAGGGCTTATCTGTACTGTAGAGGCAACCTCAATTTTTTCTTACCAGACTTCGGAACGCATTCTGAACTGTTGGTTATGGGTAGGTGTGGCTGTCTTCTGTAAATTGAAATTACTTTGTGTCTTAAGTTTTCTTCATTTTGTTTTTGTTTATCATGTAGTCTCTAGAGGAACGAAGCAGTTCTACAGCATATTGTACATTCCTTACTAACTCTTTAACAAAGTTATTTATTGGTATTTGTCTAAGAACAAATTACAGGCAACATGTTGCGACCAAGATAAGGCATGATCATACCTTCGTCTTAATTTGATCTCGCCGAAATGACAATAAGTTTATGTGTTATGGTAGTCAAGTACTACTCTTCATTCATACGGATGATCATGCGACGACTAGTGCTATTTAAATAGAACACCTTTTCATGATATCACGTTATTTCTAGGTCATAAACTGAGTTTAATGTTAAGAACGAGTAAGTCCGTGCGATTTATTGTGGTATACTGATTTCCATATCGTAGTCAAGGTGGTAGAACACAAGGTACTTTGCAGATCTTTTAGGCAGTTTCAGTCTCTCTGAATATAAAAATATTGGTCGTAAAAGAAGCTAAAATAGCGTGCACGCTGTTTCGTAACTAAAGGACCTTGGAACATACCGCCTAAAGCCCCGATAATGGTTCCGATCGAAGATAGTGTGTTCATAGCACTGAAACAAAATCTTGGCTGCCACAGATTTAAAGCAAATTGCGAGCTTGAAACATGATGGCACGCTGGTAGCAGAGAACGCGAACTTATGTCGATAGGGAAGAGATTAACTTGCCCAGAGGTAGTCTCACTGTCTCAGTTCTGGGGATAATCTGTGGAAAAGTTGTGGGTTACCATTGCAATTAAATATGAACTGTTTAATTACAGTTTAAAATAAAGAACAAAAAATATATGTGTTGTAAACATATTTGGTGACTGAACGTCACATTACAATGAATGCTGCTGGGGTGGAGTCGAACACTTCTGCAAGTTTTTACTAAGGACATGGTTTTGTTTGTTTTTGTTAGAATATATATGGCTTAAAATCTCAGAAACAAATTCTTTGCATAGAGGTTTTAGATTTTCTCTTGTCTAGAAGAAAATTTGACCACAACTCATGCATAATATTTTAAATCGATCTATGGGGTACAGAAATACAGCACACATTTCATGGCTTTATCCGTAGTAAATGTAAGGAAAAGAGCGAAGCCGTCTGTGTGCTGAATTATGAATCGCTTTTGGAGGAGTGGAGTTTTGTTCCACGCGTTCTTAACTGCAGGCCGAGATAAAGGCCTTTATGTCCATTAATTAATTATTACTAATTATCATAAATATTAAAATGATGGACCTCTGATACCTATTTATTGAGAGACATTTTGGGACCGCTGCCCGTTGTGTACACTGCACCATCAAAAATTGATACATTCAGAAAGTTATATATTTTTTTCACGACATATCTCTACTAACGTCGGTCCCTTATGTCTTCTCAGAAAATTGGCATCTGTCGTTGAGTTAATAGAAAGTCACTGTAGTGACTGAGCTGTTGCAAGTGTCACGGATTATGTTTCCATTAATCTGTTCTTAGTAACTGAAGGGAAATAATCCAAACAGTCTATGTGTGTTCTATGTATCCTTTATTCTCTGACAGTGGAACTATTTATTTGTTGTGTAGCCTACATCCTGTCTGCAGTTCTGTTCTATGGGCTAGATAGGAGTCATTAAATGCTTCTGTGTCGCGGAGGTTGAACCTTAGACCTTCTAGGATAGTTACTGATAAAAAGAAATGACTGAAAGTTTTAATGAAGTGTATTCTTTATTTCTACTTTTGCTTCAAAAGAAAACTGAGAAGAAAAAAGTTGTGAATCCATAGCAGATCTTTTCGGATTTTGTAGTCGCGTAAGACATGATTACCAATGTAAGCGAATCAGCTTCGTGGTTGGAAACCTTAAAACCCTGTTCAGAGAGAGAGGGCTGATTGGGGGGCGGGGGATGATAGCGAGATGATCAAGATGTACACAGGACGAACCGACCTCGTAGCTTTCTGGGCATGTTGCCAACTTTCGAAGAAACCACATCATGAGAAACTTTGAAGGAATGTAGAGTAACAAAAAAATATGTCTGTTATTGACATTCGATGGCATTAGGCCATTAGGGATGGTCAGTGTGCCAAGAAATCTCTCAAATATCTGATTACGCTATCGCTTTCAATTAATTTATGAAATGGAAGTTTTATTTTATGACAACAAATACCGGCGCTTCCCATAATTCAGTCGTAATGAGAACGGCACATTGACCGCATTAAGAATCATGTCACTGATACGACATGCAGTTTGTAATTTCATTCCTGCTACTGTTCGTCGCAGCGTCCACACTGGTTCAGGGGTCCACACAGTCTTCTGCAATGGCTCTGCGATGGGTAACGCGGGCTATTTCGCCGGGATTAAAAGGCCGCAGATTGAAGCAGATGATTCGGCTCCATCTAGTGTCTAAGATAAGAGCGCTCGGATCGTGGTGTATTGCCTAATTAAACAAAGAATATCTTCCGTCGTACAGTCATCTTACGGATAGCAGTACATCAGAATTTGATTGTGTGGGTAACACACAAGAAACTGACTGAACAATGACTCTGTCTTAAGTGTACAGATTAGCCAGCATAAAAAATGGGCCTAAGACGGACGAGATAATAGGGAACTAGAGTAGACTGCATAATGAGGAGCTTCGTGTTCTTTACTCCTCACCAAATATTATTCGGGCGATGAAACCAAGAAGAATGAGATGGAGGGGGGGCATATGGCACGTACAGGGATTAGAGAAGAGCTGCATAGAGGGTTTTGGTGAGAAAACCTGGGGGAAAGACAACACGTGGAAAACATCTACGTAGGTAGGAGGGCAATACTGAAATGGGCCTTCAAGGAATAGGTTCGTGTTTTGGACTGAGTTGATATCGCTCAGGAAAGCGACAGGTATTGGGCTGTTGTGAACACGGTAATGAACTTAATATTTTTATTATTATTTTATTTATTAAGTTACAATTAAGTACACTTATTAGACAACATATGCCTTGTTATTTTATATTACCTCCAACATATTTCAGCTCAGATCGAGCCGTCATCAGGGAGACAAAATGCAAGGGACATATAACAGTACAAATATATTGAGATTAACGCTGAATAAAAGTTTGGCTTTAAGCAGCTGTATCTAATATATATATATATATATATAGAGAGAGAGAGAGAGAGAGAGAGAAGACATGTGCAGTGCTCTTCAATGTAATTACACACTCACGTATGTTTCGTAATATGTGTCATTCCCGATGTGTTAATGCAATATGTAACAATAAACAGCCTATACACAGCACTTTATTGACAATCCAAAAAGCTACATGTTTCGGCTGGACGAGACAGCCATCATCAGTCTTCACGTTTCAGAAATATAAAAAGGGAAACGTTTTTACTGCTGTATGTTTTCCTTTTTGTATTTCTGAAACTAGCTTTTTGGATTGTTATTAAAGTGCTGTTTATAGACGGATAGTTTTATTGTTACGCATTACATACATTTCGCTTTTACTTTGTCTCCCTGATGATGGCTATTATGAGCCGTAACACTTTGGTAATAACATAACATAACTAGGTATATACTGCCTTCTGAGAGTATTTAGTTGGGTCTTAATGAACACGAATAAGAGGTAATGAACCTTCGGTTTACATAAAATTCTGTTAATTTTTCGACCTGGTGAGAACTACTTGCTGCTTAAGAAGAAATCTGCTTCATGGAGTTAAGTCCCTGCAGCTGACATCGTCTGGAAGATCCTTAATTTTAAACAGCTTCAGAATTACACTTTAATTGTATAGCGCAGTCGTCCCACTACTTTGTTTTACGTTACCTTATGTTATGCCATGATATTTTAGTTATGTTCTGTTATTTTACGATTTGTGCGTCGTGTTTTTCGAGGACATTATTGAAATCTGACTCCTTAAGCCAAATAAAAATAATGTTCTATAAAAAATGAAAGAATCGAATTTTATGTTTTTTTGCACTATTCATTGTGATATAACTAAACAATATAAACCAACGAAATACACCTTTTCTAAATAAATGTTTTAATTTTTAATTTTCGGTATCTTCTGCATGTTTCGGAACACAGAGTTCATCTTCAGGAAGACGGTTGTACACACAGGTATGAAATAGTGTGTTGTACATGCAGGTATGAAATAGTGTGTTGTACATGCAGGTATGAAATAATGTGTTGTACATGCAGTTATGAAATAGTGTGTTGTACATGCAGGTATGAAATAGTGTGTTGTACATGCAGGTATGAAATAGTGTGTTGTACATGCACCAGCATAAGCAGTTTTGTGGGTAGAAGACTGTATTCGATTAAAAATTAAAGTGTTAATTTAGAATAGGTGCATTTTGTTGGTTTGTGTTGTATAATGAAAGTATCATTCGCTATATCAATATATGTGAACAAAATTACTTTACACAATTGATAAAATACTTTTTGTTGTAAAACGAAACTTTGGCCGCGCGTTCCTTCCACAAATTTTGTGGCAGTTACCCTTCGGTTGAAGTCATATTTTAAGTTTTTGTTCTTTTAATAATCGTTGCAAGTTTTTTTTTAATCATTCTGCTGTCCATTCGCTTCTCTCGTTGACAGTACCATATAATTCCGGTCTAGAATTCATTACAATTTTTAGATCAGATTCGAGAAACGAAATGTTAAAAATAATTTGTTTGACGTATCCGTCCGTACCTTAATAATGCTATCGTAACTGCCAGACCTACTTCGATTCAATTCATAGTTATTGAGTTGCAATAATATATAGAGCAATTCTGAGGTTGTTTGTCTCGTTAACTTTAACGGTTAGTTTACGTAAGGACACAACTTTACCTTAACATATCTTTTACTCCTTTCGAGTCTGTTCGCAGGTTTTTTAAATAAATATGAAACTTACCTTACAAACTATCAATAATATCATGTGTGCCTTAAAGTTCTTTAATTCTAGTTCAATATTGTATGAATAATTTATTCGATGTGTGAAATAAAGCGATGGTAACATAATTTTATATAAGCCTAATATCCAATTATTAACCAGCCAGTATTGACAATTTCCAGAGGTGTTCCTAGGGCCCACGTTTGAACTTGGCACCTCCCTAATACGACCCAGCAATGCTGACTGTTCAACTGTGACATTCCACGGGACAGAGGACGCGTATTTTATAATTTTCCCCGACTTTGTTCTTTATTTAGTTAATTAATTGTGAATGAGAGCATGAAACCTATTATTATACTCGTTGGCTAATTAAACATCTCTGCCTGTCGTGTAATTTTGAAATTTTTGAATAGCGTGTGTAGTAAAATGATTAATCCGAAAATAATAAGCCCTACCGTTTCCACATTAATTAAATCAGAGGTAAATATAAGCTACTGGAATACCCTTTCAGAAGTCGAAACGAAAATTGATCACTTCTCATCTCTAGCTGGTGTTTCAATAGGCAGTTCATTAGTTTATATATTGCCGTTGAGTGTCATTGATATCTCTTAATCTGTATGCTTCGAACATAGTAAGTACCGGCGGCTGACGCTTTAATAATAATAATAATAATTATTATTATTATTATTATTATTATTATTATTATTATAAAACACTCAATACGCTTTTTCATCAGAGGGACATCATGCAGCAACAAATTGATAGCAAATGCAGAGTGTGTTACGTGTATAAGGTAGAAGCTGTCAGCAGTCCTCTATAACATATACCTTTGCTGTATGTACAGTGAAAAACTCCTGATGATGGACAGAGGAACTGTCCGAAACGTGTAGAGTTTTATTCCAAAAATAAACTTGAGAAATTTGTGCATCTATTTGGCTTTATTATAAGAATTCAAAGTACCCCTTGCCATATTCACAAGAACTGGTTCCTACCCTCTGTTTGTAAGGCCATTTCAATATTGTCATCGTATCTACATTTGACTTTCGGAATGTTTCTCTTCCCTTCAGATTTTCTCAGTGAAACGTTTTATTCATTTTTAATCTCCAGCATGAGTGACACGTGGGCCAATATGAAGTGGAAGTAACAAATTTTCCTGCAAACGTTTAATACCGAATTTCGACTAGAACTTGTACTGAGTGGGCGCAACATGCAGACTTCAGCTGCAGACTATTTATGTCTTAAATGAGCACCTATAAGTCAGAATTAGTCTTCGATACTGAACAAGCCTGACATTTCTGTGCGTTTTGTGTACTGAGGAGTGTAGTGGTCATACTGCAGACTGCTCACGTAAGTGCTTGAAACAAAGTAAGGATAAAGGGTAACCTTTCTTTTCATTCTATTTCCTTAAGAGGAAAGAAAGAGGGGGTTGAGTTGGAATGCTGTCCAGAATCGAACTGTCAAAGTGGAAGCAGTTCCTCCCGACTTTACTTCCTTCCTGTTGTTCTTTTACTTCTCTCTGCCCTTATCTTTTTTCTGTCTACCATGAGTTCACCTTTTATAGTGTTCGTCCTTTCTTACGGGTTGGGGGGAGAGGCGAGTGGGGTGTTCAGTTCGTTTCCGTTAAGAAAACAAAGCGAGAAGACAAAGACCCAACCTCATATTTCATTCATCGTCTCTTCTTCCTCCTTTCCTTTCTCTGTTTATTCTGAGTATAAAATAAATACAGATGGAATTGAGCAATCGTCCCTGTAGGAGATTTCCTCCTGACTTTTATCTCTGATCCACAAGGTTTTCGTATTCTTGATTCTGGCACTCTGCAAAAAACGAATTTGATATTGCCCTTATTGAAAAGAAGCTTCGGTATTCGACTGATGACGGTCGGGTAGTTAATAATAATTGGTAAAAAATATCCAAACTTCAGACTTCCAAATACGCGTGGTTTCATCTTTATTCCCGACGTTTTATTGATATTCGCATTTTATTCATATCTATAATAATATTGGCGCTTTCATGAGTAGGAGAAATTTGGTGACTTCAGGCATTCACGAGTTTGAACTTTAGATTTTTATCGTCTGGTTCATATCACTTGCAACCGTAGGGTCGCTGAGTGCTGCCGTCATGTCCCAACATTTTTGTGGTACACTTCAAGCTGATTTTACGTCACAAGAATCATAAACATTTAATCACCTCTGTATCCAAACTGTCCAATTCTAATCCTTAATACCGAATAAAATATTGGAACATTTCATAATTTAATTTAATATTTAGAGACGTAAATTGGTGATCTCCCGGTTGACAGTTTAACTTATTTCGTTGTGTGTGTGTGTGTGTATTTGTGTGTGTGTGTGTGTGTGTGTGGACAAAAATTAGCGCTAACACTATTCTTAAATCATATGTGACTGGCTGACTAATTTTCTAGACAGTATAGACACATGGTTCGTAGTTACCAAAAAAGTACAAGACATTCATTTATCCTGATATTTTCATCATATTGAAGCAGGCGAGGTGAAGGCAATTTCGGTCTGTATCCATGGTAACGAGACAAATAATATACTGGCAAGTGGAACATGAAATGCAGATATAGTAAAAGAGGTTGATGAATGGAGAATGGAGGAGAGACATACCGATGGACGGACGGACATGCAGAATGAGAGGGAGCGAGATTGATAGTCCTACATTTGGACGGTCATTTGTTCAGGTCGCATTAGAACATCAGTCCCGCATTATCCCCCTTCTTCATCCCCCAGTTGCTCACCCCCTTCCGTCTACGTGCGATCATTCGTTGCACACTTCCAACCCTCAACCCACTAGCATGGGCTTCGATTTCCTCAAACCACCTTCTACAACAAACTCAAAACCATCACCTCCCCCAGACTGGACCTGACCCCCTACTCTTTCACCTCAAACCTCTTACCGTCCCCCCCAAAAACTCACTACCACCGTTCACTAACCCTTCCGCTCGATAAATTACCCTACACTACCAGGTTCACCCCACCCTAACTCCATTTTCTGTTTTTGTTTTCTAAATAATAAAAAATTGCCCCTGCCACGCACAATGCCACGGTATTTCTTCCACTAGAGTGAGCTGTTATTGTCGTGCCGAATGTTTTAGCTATAATTCCACGGAGATAACATTGCGCTAGATGGCTCTTTGAAACACTTGTGTGTATAAAAGCGTGAATCTCGTACACCGCCTCTTCCACAGCGCCCTCTGATCGGTGATGGCAAAATCTGAAAGCCACACAACTCTCATTCCATGCAGGTTTTGTTGGGGAAGAACGTGGAGAATCCTTCAAGTGATGTCGAGCTAGGGAACCTGGGATTCAGACATCATCTTGAATAAACAGATTTTGTCTTTCCATTTTGGAATTTACACAAATGTTGCATTATTTATAGCCTTGATGGAGTTAATTGTAAGCTGTTAAGTATTTCACAGTTGCATAAACTTAAGCAGAAATTTTTCTGTTCTAAAAGTGACATGTTGGCGCCTGAAGTCAAAGTAACTTTGTAGTATAAAGTCAGATTAGGCTTCGGAATTTCCCTGGAATAAAATTCTGCTCCGACCGTGCCAAATAAACTTAAAAATTTTTGTGAATATCTTGTCGCATAAATGTAACGTACTGAACACAGGCCCTCCTCTGGTCTCAACTTTTTCTTTTCGCGGTTCTCACAAGTTTACTATTTGTAACAGACATTACAACTGTCGTATTCTTTCTTTTGGGTGGTTCCCCGGTTTCTGAATTTTATGTGCCGACGTTTCGGAACACTCTGTTCCATCTTTACAGGTGGTGTGAGCTGGAAGAATACCCTAGCAATCTCATCCCGTTTATTCTACTTACACCGCCCCATGAGGATGGAACTGACAGAGTGTTCCGAAACGTCGGCACATAAAATTCAGACGCCGGGGAATTGGCCAATAGAAAGAATACAACATTCAGAACACGGCGATTACAACTGTCATAAATTATTCTATACCGATAATCAGAAGTTTTAGGTTTTGCCGATTTCAATTTCGGCTGGTGGACGGCTGTCATGATTGGAGGTTTTACCGGCTTTTCTTAGTGCTTTATGTACCTCCGGTGTGGGATAATGCCTTAAATGGCTGACATATCGCGCACAGTTCTGTAGACAGCACAGCCGTTAGGGAAACATTGTGTTGTGAGTCAGAATGAGGGGACGTGTAACTTTCATTGTTAAGTATTAGTAGCTGAAATCATAAAACCTGCTCCTTATTACTTAATAATAGTAGTTACAATAGTAATAAATTAATAATAATAACTAATTTGCTGAGTCACATTACAGAATGGTGATGTGCTTGCTAACATCAAGTTTTGTACAGTGCATATGCCTTATATAAAAACCTAAGTTTTATACTCTTAATGAAATTTTGTTCTTAAATACTGTATTATTTGCCTCTCATTTGTTTAGTTGTTTTATTTCTACGTCTAAGCTATGACTTTTTAGGCGCGTTCGCAAAATGGCGAAAAGCGACTATTAGCTTCGTCATATCTGTTCGTCTGTTCGTCCGTCCGCATGGAAAAACTCGGCTCCTACTGAACGGATTTTCATGAAATCTGATATTCCAGGATTTTTCGAAAATCTATAATACACTTTCAAGTTTAATTAAAATCGGACGAGAACAAAGGGTACTTTACATGAAGACAAATATACACTTTTTATCATATCTCGCTCATTTCTTCTTAGAATGAGAAATGTTTCAGACGAAAGTTGTAGAGAAAATCAAAACACACGTTTGTGATCAGTAACTGTTTTTGCGAAAATCGTGCCGTGTAAAAGATAACGTGGAAAAGTATTGTAGAGCGGGGCAGACCACAGATGGCAATATGGCTCATGGGCATTTCATGTTGAATACCTAAGTCTACAAATACACACACTCAGGCTGTGTAATGTTGATGGTTCTCCACCGCAACATTTGTTGCACGATCACGCCTCAATGTTACGTTGATACATACATGGCCTCTCTTGTTCATTTTATCTCTCTGTATCCTATCAGTCCCACATAAAAAAACTAGATCTTATTCCCCTTCTAACTTCCGTTTTATGTCAGCTTGTTTCCCCATTAAATTTGATCTTATATGCAAGGGTACTTACATTTCTTAGTTTATTGACCTTACTGATAATGAGCAGCTTCGTTGGTCCGCGTATACACGTATATGTCCTAACTGATAAAAGAAAACGTATTTTAACAGACTTATACATGAAACCAAATTACTGAGGCTTGATGTGCTGTTTTTGTCGTACGAAACCTTGTGACACAGAAAGGACTTCAATTGAGTTGCGCCAAATTTCATATAGAATATTTATTAGGAGATCCTGAATAAATACGACGCAAAACCACACAAATAATGTGGTTTGTTATTTTTTGTAGCTGTATGCTGTGCTTTGCCTGTTCCTTATAAAGGTCACTTCAGTGGTACTATCAACTTTAATGCTAAATTTTCTATTCTAGTTTAAACTATACCCTTTTCTGATACTACCTGCGTATAAGGTTTTAAACTAAATTTCCAAGACTTGTCTTAAACGACTTGCGAAAGATCATCGTCTGTTCGTCAAAGTTAGTTTCTTTAACAGCCATCTTGGAAGTAACGTCATCGTGTGGAAGAAAAAGGAAATAGTTCCAAACACCAGTTAAACCAAGACATAGCTGTACCACTGCCACTGCATATCGTTTTCTCTTTGAAACTGCAGATAGAAGTTGGCTAAATGTCTGTTTTATCCTAAGCAGAAATCTCTCTTCCAGGCAAAGTAAATTAGAAGCTTCCGGCCTTGCAAGGAAGGTATACTTTTCTAGCTGTCCTTTCTTCTCCCATCTGCTGTTGCCTTGTGTGTTTAAAGAAGGTTTATTAAAGTGACTTGAAGTTAATCTCGCATATTCAAGACCAGTTATGTTCGTTAACCTCTCAGAATTTTAGAACTGAACAGTATTATCAGAGTAAGAAAATAAGTGGTCTATATTACAAGCTTAGCATTCAGAATAATGCTCAAATTCATGTAGTACTGTTCATTCATGAAACAACAACTGTTTGATCCATACAAAACGTGATTTATTGAAAAATCCAAATAATAATTCCCCTACTACGGCCTATGTTTTTCCTTAAACGACTGATATTTGTTTTTCTACCCACTAAATGTCTCTTTTAGAGGAATTCGGAAATTACAGTTTGTAAACACGTACTGAACTGGACAGTACATGGTGGTGATGGTAACACAGTTTGTACACGCGTACTGAACTGGACAGTACATGGTGGTGATGGTAACACAGATTGTACACACGTACTGAAGTGGACAGTACATGGTGGTGATGGTAACACAGATTGTACACACGTACTGAACTGGACAGTACATGGTTGTGATGGTAACACAGATTGTACACACGTACTGAACTGGACAGTACATGGTTGTGATGGTAACACAGTTTGTACACACGTACTGAACTGGACAGTACATGGTGGTGATGGTAACACAGTTTGTACACACGTACTGAACTGGACAGTACATGGTGGTGATGGTAACACAGTTTGTA
>Ga0136643_10004013_pt1 | contig 20078 bp, 14 predicted proteins | sample TergutLab28metaG_FD_96883 | JGI IMG/M metagenome (GOLD analysis project Ga0136643, IMG submission 96883) | Labiotermes labralis P1 segment gut microbial communities from Petit-Saut dam, French Guiana - Lab288 P1 (version 3) (version 3) | ecosystem: Host-associated > Arthropoda: Insects >...
ATTGGAATTATTGTAATTATTACCACATATCATAATTGCCGGATACTTAGCACTGTAAATTTTGTATTATACACTTGGACAAGTCCAGTGTTGCATATGTAACAGTATGGATGAAAATCAATCAATCACTAAAAGCCCTGAATACATAATAAACTAATGAAACGAATGAGCAGGTTTCAACTCGATGCTGTTCGCTCAGAATGATAATTCACATCCCACAATTTACCAAGTTTGTGGTCGCAACATTCACTATCACAAAAAAAATGCAACTTACTCTCATCACCAAATTTGTGCATCTTCTGTTGTAGTATTCTCTCCCACAAGTCAACTACTTCAACACTCTTGCATACATTTTCTTCTCTCCATAATCTAAATAAATCTCGTACCTCTGGAAAATCAAAATATGGAGATTAATACGACTACGTGAATAGATGGCAGTACAATCTGCCGTGAAGTTAATTTTGCACATGTTACCAGTGAACAGTAAAGTTTCCCATATCTGCATCACAAAGACATATGGGGCGAGCAGAAGTAACTTACCTCATGATGTACTTTGGCATTAGCTGGAGTTTTGGCCTTTTTACTCATGATGAATGATCTCCCAGTATCCAGTGATTATGAGGCTGGTTGGGCCTCAGAGCTGGTGATTCAACCCTGTTTCGTCCAGTCCACACTCTACCTATTAGAACACAAAAGGGCGGGCACCGAGAGACCCATGCACTTGAGTCTACGCTACCCCGGCTGTTCATCTGTAGTTTTTATTCGCAATAACAGTCGCTTATATGTTTAATCTGTGCACAGATAGGTGTGCAGGGTTGCTGGATCGACATTTTAATGTAAAGCCAAGCAATACTAGAAAAAACAATAAATAAATAAAAAATTAAATAAATAAACAAATTTTAATATATTTGTTCATACTAACATCACTTGAAAAGCTCCAGATTCAGATCATTACTATCATCCCCACTGGAATGAGTTGAACATACGGCATAAACCTTGACCAATGTGAAGTTTTTTTAAGCACTTCTGGAGATGCAGTGAAGTCTTTGCAACGTTTGCTTGAAAGCAATAATTTTTCCCTGACTCTCACAATTGCATCAAGAAGATTCAGCTGCATTCTGTTTCTTGCCTTCGTTCTAATGGAGGATACAAAAAAATATCCTCTCAACTTCAGCATTGCTAACAGGGGTTACTAGTAAATTATGGGCAATGGTGGCGAGCTGTTTTTTTGATTGATTTATTTATTTATTTATTATGCAGTCTGTAAATCCATACAAAGTCACATAGACCTATAGAGGAATAGAATTTGTCACTAAAAATGCATAGGACAATATATATATATATACATTCTATGATTAATATAAGTGTTCAACACTAAACTTTTCAATTTAAAGATACATAATTATGATTAAAAGTGGTTACATTAAAATGTTTACTTAAACTAACATTCAGTCCATAGATTACTGCTGGTATTGAGTAGTAGTCAGGAAAATGTATCAAGGAGATACAATTAATGTGGTGAAATAAAACTGAAAGTTGCAGTAATATACATGGCATATAAGCAACATAATCTAACTAGGAACTGTGCTATAAATGAAATACAATGAATAACGAACATATGTACATGGTGCAATGGGACTTAAACAATCATACAACTGCAAATTAAGTAATAAACCTCTCAGTAGTTAAGCATTCTGCACACTAAAAAATTCATGTAAACTATAAAAGGAATGTGATAGAAGATAATTTTTAAAGTAACTTTAAACTGTTTAGGGTTGATGGAAATAGATTTTATTGTCGTAGAGAGAGCATTAAAAACTTTGATGCCAGAATACAAGACTCCTTTCTGATACATAGTCAGTGACACTTGTGGTAAATGCAAATCGTTCTTTTGCCTAGTATTAAAGTTGTAAACTGAACTATTCGATGTAAAATGACCCCTGTTTTGAATAACAAACAATAGCAATGACAAAATGTATTGTGATGAGAGTGTCAATATTTTTAATTCCTTGAATAATTCTCTACATGAATCCCTATAACCAGTTCCCACTATTATCCTAAGTACCCTTTTTTGCATCTTGAAAATTATGGGGCTATGAGGAGAATTTCCCCAGAACATTATTCCATAAGACATAATTGAGTGAAACAGGGAATGGTAAACCATTTTCAGTGCAGAGACAGACAAAAAAGGTTTAATGTTACAAATTAGGTAACATGTGTTACTTAACTTCTTTGTGAGGAAATCAATGTGGTTTGTCCAGGTTAGTGAACAGTTAACAGTTAAACCAAGAAATTTGGTAATATTGGTTGCAGGAGGTAACTTATTATCATAATTAATGTTTATTTCAGTTTGATTTTTATTTTTAGTTGCAAATCTAATAAAGTGAGTTTTAGTCAGGTTTAAGGAAAGCAAGTTATATCTAAACCAGTCACTTAAAGTTTGAAAAACTGTATTAATAGTGTTACAAAATTCAACAGGATTCGAGTGGGATACTAAGATGCTGGTGTCATCTGCAAATAGGATAGGGCTAGATTTTCCATTTACAAATTTGGGTAAGTCATTTATATATATAAGGAAAAGTAACGGTCCCACGACAGATCCCTGCGGGACACCCTGTTTCACTTTAGTCCAAGCTGATGTTATGATATTACCATTATCATTGTACAGCAAAGTTCTCTGGTATCGATTCATCAAATATGATTTGTAAAGCTTATAATGGTTATCAGTTATACCATGGAATTCCACTTTAGTTAGCAGGATATGGTGGTTAACACAGTCGAATGCCTTTTCAAGATCGCAAAAAATAGCACCTACCAACATGTTGTTATTTAAACCATTGAGGACTTCATTAGTCAGATGATATGTAGCATTATCAGTCTTTAGATTAGTTCTAAAACCGTACTGTTCCTTAACTAAAATATTATGTTCCATTAAGTGATTCAAGAGTCTTTTTTGCATTACTTTCCCAAATATTTTTGAAAATGAGGTTAATATCGATATTGGCCTATAGTTGTTTATATCATCTTTCTTGCCCTTCTTAAATAATGGTCGTATAGATGCATATTTTAGTCTGTCCGGGAAAACACCAGTAGAAAGGGTCCTGTTGCATATAGGGTATAGTTAAGTGGTGAGCTAATGTAATAAGAACATAATTTTAACAATTTCATAGAAACTTCATCATAGCCATAAGAATTCGAAGAATTTAGTGACTTTATTATATTTTCAATTTCCTTAGCAGAGGTATAGTGGTACTTAATACTAGAAAAAGAGGTTTGGTATACATTGTTCAGAGAAAAGGAATTGTTATTCAGATTATTAAGAGAGCTTTTAGTGGAACACTTGCCACAATATTGCGGGTAATCATAGAGGGCATAGTAGTAAAGTGTTTATTTAGAGCACTGGCAATAATCTGATGATTTGTTGTATTCATACCATTAATATTTAACAAGTGGATTCCCTGATTGTTCCGAACATTGCAAGATTCCTTATTTATTATTTTCCAAGAAGTTCTCATCACATTATTTGAATTTATATATGTCTATCATATTCCATTTTCTTTGCTACATGTATAACTCTTGAGAGGATTCGACAGTAGTCTCTCAAATATTTCTTAATTAATGGATTATTGTTCTTTTTTAGTTCCATATATAGTGCTCTCTTACGTTGACAGGATGTGAGTATGCCCGACATAATCCAGTAGTTATGAGAAGGCCATTTGTACACTTTAATTAAAGGAAAGCAAGAATAGAAATATCTCAAAAATGTTTTCAAAAAGGAATTAAAAATTGTGTTAACCTCATTCCCTTCAAAAACAGAGGCCCAGGTCTCATGACTGAGTTTGAAGAGAAAGTCATCTATGCTAGACTGATTTATAAGTCTTTTATAATAGAAGCAATGGTTCTTGAAATACTGCTGGGCAAACTGTACAGTTAACATTTGAGCATTTTGCCTTATGCTGAAGTACACCAATCCAAAACTGTTCAGTGTCTACAAGGGGTCCATCTTTCTAAAATGGAGTTTTTTCTTTCCAATCCAAAAAAGGCATTTGTCTGTATTGTTCTTCAGTTTTGCTGACTATGCTTCCTGCATGGTGTATATGGGGTAACTCGGAAAATATAGGCCTTAAATTTGATTTAAAATTATCACAGGGCTCAAGTTTAAATAAACTTTCAAATGTATCTATCACCAATGGAAGTCTACATGTAACTTCACTGAGAGTTCTTCAAGCGTAGACATACGTCTTTCTTTGACATTTTTCATTTTGTAGATCAGCCTCAGCACTGTTGTTCTGCTGTATGAACTTGTTACACACTGTTAAGAATTTGACACCAAAATCAACTTGAAGAATTTTTTGTTCTGTCTTTTGGCTTCATAAGTCTGTTCTGAAGACTCTTCTGATGTACGAGGGGGTGCTGATAAGTCCTTAGCCCGACCTACTTCCTGATGTCGTAGGACGGAATCGATACTGTTGTTGGAAAGAGGGGCCTATTCATGTGTTGAATTGCAAGTCTTTTCTTGTGACGAAGGCTGAAAATAAGCACGTAAGCGACGCGCGCGATTTCAATAACATGGAGACACGAGCTGTCATCAAGTTTTTTTTCAAGGCAAGGCGCCGAAGGAAACTCACGCCATTCTGATGGAAACATTAGAGGAATGTGCACCATCGTATGCCGCCGTAAAAAAAAAAACTTAGTGGCACAGTTTAAACGTGGCGATTTTTCTACCTGTGATGCGCCTCGTCCTGGACGACCCAAAAGAGTGATCACCCCGGAGATTATAGATCAAATTCACGAGCTAATCTTGGAAGACCGCCGGATTTCGGCTAAATCAATAACTCAGAAACTGGGCATCTCACATGAGCGGGTTGGGTCCATAATTCATGAAGATTTGGACATGCGGAAGCTCTCCGCGAAGTGGGTCGCGAAATGCCTGAACGTGGATCAAAAACGTCACCGGTGCCAGTCTGAGCAACTTTGGGAATTTTTTCGGCGCGATCCAAATGATTTCCTGTCGCGATTGGTGACCATGGACGAAACCTGATTGTATCACTATGACCCGGAGACAAAGCAACAATCATTGGAGTGGCGGCATAGCGGCTCACCCCGCCCCCAAAATATTCCGAGTGCAATAATCCGCCGGAAAAGTTCTCGCCTCGATTTTTTGTGATCAAACGGCATCCTCCTCATTGATTATCTTCCAAAGGGCCAAACTATCAACACGGAGTATTACTCATCTCTGCTGGTGCAATTGAAGGATATTTTGAAGGAAAAACGCCGCGGGAAGTTCACCAAGGGGGTCTTGTTCTTGCACGACAATGCCCCGGCTCACCGGGCACTTGGAACCCGGAAGAAACCGCCTACCTGGGCTTCCAGTGTCTTGATCACCCACCCTATTCTCCGGATCTGGCCCCATCGGACTACCACCTGTTCCGTGGACTGAAAAAACAATTGAAAGGTCGCCATTTTTCGTCCGACGCGAAGGTCATTGCTGCCGCGGAGACCTGGTTGGACGGACAACCTTCCTAATTTTTTTTTAGTGGCTTGCAGAAGTTAGAGCAACGGGCTAAGAAGTTTATTGAGCTTCGTGGGGAATATGTTGAATGAATCCTGAGTTTGGTCGCTGTAGCTTGTTTCCTTCCTGGTCGGGCTAAGGACTTACCAGTACCCCCTCGTAAGAGTATTTGTTGGTACACGTCACGAGGTTCAGCTTTGGTTTTCTGAGAAAGGCTGTTCAGTCTTTTAAATTTCTGCACAACAGGTGTTTAAAACTCAAAGAACAAGTAGTTTTTATAGTCTGACATTTCCTTTAGAAGTTTCGCTTTGGATTTTGTATCAAACTGTGATTGCGCTAGTTTAGGAGAAGTGAAATACGCTCTTAGCTCTTCTCATTCCATAAAAATATTAAACATAACGTTTCCTCGTACACGCCACCACGTAAAAGAAGGGGTTTCAAAGGTGGGCAGTTCGGGTTGGCTCAAATTCTGTAGCTGTGTTCATCACTCTAAACAATTCTTTGTATGCCTTTTGTCTTTTAATTCACTGAGGCGAAACCAACTGGGTATTTTTGACAGTAAAAATCCAATATTTGATGGCAGCTTGGATACTGCATATTCAATGCACAGGGCCAGTGAATGGCAGATACATTTGAGTTGCACACAGAAAGGAGAAACAGATTTTAGTCTCCACCACACAGACCATGTTTGATGTACCATCCGTTGCAAAACCAATGCAATTTCAAAACTCTAATCACATCTTTTTATTCTCTCGTCAATCAAATTGAATATTTTTTCTCCTGTAGCCTCTTGCGCCGGAATTAAACATATAAATCCAGTTACAATTTACTGTCTCCTATCACTTAAAAATCACAAGTATTTTGTGTTGAAATGTCTGTAGATTCATCTACAATGATGGCATATTTCTTGTTCTGATAGTCATCAATGAGATCCGTTTCACTGCAGGCGAAATGTTGTTTTTGATTAAGTATGCACAATTACTTCTATGTAACTTTATGTACTCCAGTGTACTCCCATGCCTGTGTGCTATCATGATTTCACTGAGGTGGTCAACTGTACGTATCGCACAATGGCAGGCCATGCTTCCAGCAATATGCAGCTCTACTGCCTGCACTTTATCCTTGTCTTGCTTTGGAGTCTTTCTTACATTAATTTGCATCTGGCTTTGTAATGGAGTTCTCCGCTTGTGTTTCTCCGATTTTTTATGATTTGAGAGGTTGCTAATTCTTGGTAAAATGCTACAGTGGCACAATTTACAATAAGCTGCCTCCAATCCATCAGCAGCCTTTTGGACCTATACAAATGTTTCTTCTCATTTGTTCTATACTTACGATAGCTACAGTAAGAAGCTTTCCATTTATTTGACAACATGGCCATGGCTTTTGATAAAAGATTTCTAAAAACAGCCGAAGGTGTCACAGTTTCACCACAAAACGTTATTACATACAGAAAGTACACGTCACAGTAGATTAGTAGGATTACAAATCGCATCCAAACACTTCGGAGAATCGAGATAAACTGGAGTAGCTGTCGCAGGACTTATCACGTGTCCGCCGTGCTCAGCAGACTTACCGTTTGGCGGTTGGCGCCTACTTGCTCAGGCTTTCGGGGCAGAAATACTCCCAAATGTAACTGGCCAAAAAAGGTTTCTCTTGAAAGAAAATGGTTTAGAAAAAGGATGATTATGTAGCTTTCGTCAGATAATTTTAGCATGTAAAAAAGCCAGTTTTCTAACATTTGGCTTTAAAAAAGCCAATCTGGCAACACTGTCTGCGTGTGCTCACGTGCCTTCCAGATAGCGTGGCACTTGTTCGGAAGGTTTGGTTATGTTTGCGTGTGGCAGTTATCTGTGTGATATTACTTTGGACTGTTCGTAAAATGGCACGAGTAGAGTTGAGCCCAGGAGATCCAAACTCATTTGCGAAACCAGGTATGCGTGGTTTAGGCAGATGTTTCCAACGTTTCATAAAAGTTGGCGCCATTCCGGTGGAAGATTGAAGTTTAATGGGTTGTTACGCTTTGTCGACCGGTAGACATTAGCCAGTCGACAAACGGCGTAACACTCCGGCAAACTGTAATATAAATAGTGTTTCACTAGTAATATTGACGAGGATTTCGGTTTGCCAATATGTGACGGGGCTTCGTTTGGTGAGTAGTACAGTATTTTACAGGGGTCATGAACCTCAAACTTTGAAGAAAAGGCATTGCATTCACCCCAGTGATGCAGCGTCTCATCCTAAAACATCGGAATTATCATTCACACCGCTGGGAAACCCCAAAACACACAATGCTGAAAAATTTGTGGATAGGGAATTCTCAACCCTCCTACGTGTCAATAGGTGATGTGGTTGAACGCGAGGATTCAGGTCTTCTGGTACGTTGTGCAGTGTTTTTGGTAAATAATTTCTGTGCATAGGATAATAGTGATTTCATCCTCAAGATCAAGTGGTCTGAGAAGAGTAGCCGTGGAGAAAGCTGGAGTATGTTACATAGGTGTGGGTGAAGAAGGTGGTGAACCACTTCAGTTAAACTCAGTTTATCGTATCATAATCCAAATCATTCTACTTGTTTTCGTTTTCCATCTATCTTATCACAGTTTTTTTTGTCTTATTGTATTCTTGGTGGCCAGGGTAGAGTCTCCAGTATAGCAACTCTCAATGGGCTGAAGTTCAATGGGTTTCGAACCCCTGGCAATGGTGAGATTCTCCATACCTGTCCAGACCGACCCTGAGGCTCATCCAGCCTTCTGTACTATGGATTCTGGGTCTCTTTCCTGGGGCAGAGCAGCCCTGGCGTGGTGTAGAACACCAACCCCTATCTAGCACGAACATTAAAGAATGGGTGGAGCTGTACCTCTACTCCCCCTATTTGCCTTCATGGCATATTATAGGATGATCTTTACCTTTGTCTTTAGTGAAGCATTGTAGGCCTGTTATGGCTGATGGTTTGAGAGGCTGTTGCCTTGTTGTTGAGCACCCCTTCTTGGTAATTGCTTCCTATAGACATGTCACTTCCACTCCTTTTCATATTGAAATGCAAGACACTCTATGTGCCGGAAAGTAAAAAGTAAGCACAAAGAATTGTCGCAGATTCATTAAAGCTAACGAAATATAATCAGAGGTAAAGTAACTGAGGGTAGAAATTGTGAATGTCTGTGAGATTCAATTAGATGCATTATGATATAATTCACCTATATTTTTGTTAAACATGAGTAATATGTTATGAACAATGTTGGTTAGGTTAGGTTACATTTCATTAAGTTTAAATAACTTCACGACATTTCTTTGTGACTGCTTTGTACTCTTCAGCATATAAAGTATGTTGCATTGCAATTTGAAAACAGTTGGAGGTGACGAGTCTGTAGTAAACAATTACCCTCTTGTTTTGTACAAATTTTCATTTGACTTGTTGGAGTTTATTATTTTTGTTCTGTATTGTTTTAATTAACTTCTACCTTTCCCAGGACCATTCCACCAGGCTACTCGTTACTATTGCAGCCCACAGTCACATAATTGTTACTGTATGTCTTAATAGTCACTTTCAACCTCCAGCCTGTACAACAAACATACTAGCCAGTACACTGAGGCCATGCCCAATGCATATCACAGCTACATGATTGATGTGCTGCCTACATTGCTCTTTTACCACTCACCTGCTCCACACACACACACACACACACATATATATATATATATATATATATATATGCACACATCCACCAGTGGTACAGTCCAAGAGTCTTTGTGTTATGACTAACACATGTTGTTATGTTAGTAAAAAGCAAATTTTTGAGGATTTGGAGGTTCCATTTTTTGCTAACTATATGAGAGAACTAAGCTAGGTTTTCAACTCAGAGTTAACTTGCAGGGGGCAGCTCCTTAGTTGGGCAGGTTGGAAGGTACTTGTTTCAGCTGAGGGCTGACCATGGTTGCCTGACACCACAGCTGCAAGTGACGAGAAAGGTGGTTACATTAACAATGAATTATGCCTGGCAACTTTCAACTGAGGTTTTCCTTGATTTTCATTAGTTGAAGGTGAATGCCATGGTACAATTACAAGACAGGTTGCAGCTCATATCTCCCCCTCTGCCCCTTACAAGCTCAAAGTTCTTAGCCAGCGTGACAGTACGCAAAGGCCTTCAGCTCGCACAACAAAGCCACTCTACATTCAAATCTCAGACATCATTCCAACCAAAGTTCTTGGCCACATGAATGACATACTGCTCCTTGTAGCAGAATTCCTTGGTATGAATATTTTAAGGCCTTCAGCCAAGACATAAAAACCAGTTAGCATGAGCACAGTTATTATTACAACTACAAGGTTTCTTTGTCAGCCTGGCAGTGTGTTTCAAGTGCAGGAATGTTTGAAGGTATGCCACTTGCTGTCCATATGCCCGTAATGAACTTTGTGTTGTCTAGCTTGGTTAATTGGTTGGATGGATGGATGGTTGGTGGTTACTCCTGTTGGAGTGCTTGAATGCACTACAAAAATTTGTAATATTGGGGACTGTGTACCAAATGACACTGTATTGTTCTGGAAGACTTGGTACTTGAGTGACACCACTGTGCAGACCTCAAATGTCATAGTTTAACATGATTGTGTGTTTTGGTAGCAGTTCCCTTTTTCAGGATGTACGTGTCTCTTTTATAGTAGAAATTAAAGTAGGCAACAGTAAACAATGCTGTGTAGTTTATAAAATAGCTTTGCTGTGGTGGTGGTGGTGGTGGTGGTGGGGTCAGTGGCGGAGGTGGTGGTGGTGGTTATATTGGCTTGGAATGAGATTTAAAGATTATCGTGAATTGAAAAGAGGCAGTGACATTTCATTTAAATTTGGGACAACCATGAACTTGGCTTGGAATGAGATTTAAAGATTATCGTGAATTGAAAAGAGGCAGTGACATTTCATTTAAATTTGGGACAACCATGAACTTCTTTGGTCAGGGGATCTCGTAATCTCCCAGAATTGAAACCACGTACTTCTTGAATAGAAAACTTGGAAATTTACAGCTTCAAACTGCTTGGTATTATTAGACGGTATTACGATTTTGATGGTTTCTTGTCACATCCTTATTTGACATGTATTGTGCAGGCCTGCCATACCATTTTTAAATCCAGACAGTATGTTGTACAAGGTAAGGAAGTGAGGTTATAGACTAATTATTCGTGTGTGATTCACTTGTAGGAGCCCTCTGTAGTCACCAAAATTTGTGTTGAAGTGGGTAGCACTTGTGTTTTTTTGGAGATTCCAGATCGAAATTTTTCTTGGAGACCAGTTAGCGTGACAAGTTCTTCATGGTTTCCCTTAGTCCTTTCACTCTGTTTGGAGGATAGTGCCTAAAATTAGGGCACAATAGATTTCTTTCACATCCCTTGTACATCCAGTTCAAATAGCACCTGCATTTATTTGTGGTTTATTATGATGTGGTCAGCACCTTGGACTGTATTTTATTGTTATAATGCCGGAGTTGCTGATCAGTATCAAGATGAGCCACAAATGAATGGAAGTACTATAATCACGTCCACCACGCGTATGGGCCTGATGGCTATCTAGTGTTCTTTATTCTTCCTTCTTCAGACAAAGTTGACAAGATTCATTATGTCATGGAAATATAAATACCTTTTTTTTTCATATTGGTTCAAGTGTATCATTTTGTGCAGCGCATTCTGCTGTCCCCAAGAGTACAGCAGCTCTGGTGTGAAGTTGAGGTTAATAATGCCTTAATGGTGTAGAAAGGGACAACTTTACCTCATTTACCTTCACTGTATTGATCCATTGCAGTATAACTGTGGCAGCTGAAACTGAAGGTTTAACACCACTGTAACCATAGCTCACCACTGGTCACATTCTCTAGCCAGTGTCATCCATCTCATGTTTTCACATTGTGATGTTGTCCTCCCATCTTCACCTTGGACTGCCAAGCAGATATCCTTCAGTGGAATTTTGTATGCGTGGCTTGTCTGCTTCATCATGGCCACATTTTCATCTGAACACAGCCACAAGTTTATTTCATCAAGCCCCCAAGAGTGATTATTGTTGAAATTGTATAATGGCAATCATTATTGTATGAGCAACTGGAAACTTCCTTATTTTCAAATGGAAATCTTGTGTTTAATGTGCATTCAGTGGTGATGGTTCTGCAGTACTGAAACATGTTGGAATAACATAGGTTGCAATGCACACCCATTTATGTGTACCAAGGTGGTTTTTCTCTTATAATTGTGATATGTTAAGTTCATGCTTTTGTAAAGTGTGTAGTAGGTACATGTAGTTTCCGTATATGGAATTTAAGTTTAATCATGTTTTTTGAGCGTTTTCTTTCCCCATTTTAACTGTAGTGCTACTGTATAGGCCTACAAAGTCCAGCAATGTTATTGTATTGGGCAGTGTTTTTGAGTTCATTATGTGTATGGTATCTTGAAATGCTCTGTAAACTCTGTTTTTATGTATATGTATTGCAGTTTGGCTTTTTCAGCACATTAGTGATAGGGATTGGTGGAATTTGTACAGTTTGTATACCTTTCCTCTATATTTGGTTGTATGAAACATCCTTTTTTTTACTTATGTCCATTTGTATGTTTGTTTTTGTGGTGCATTGTTTATGTTTCTGGAAATTAAGAAATAACACATGTATTAACAGTTTTATACCCACCAGCACAACTCCTGTTGAAATACTGTCAAAAAATACATAATCTTCATCCACACTGAACAATATAAATACATTTCTCTTAGTAACAAATTTACCAACTACAACGAAAGGTGGTTGAGTGATTGGCTGAGTGATGTACTGCACCATTAATCTTGTGAGAGACTTTGTAAACTGCATAAATAACTACTGCTTCGATGTAACCACCATAATGATCTTTTTACTTGTTGTGGAGTACACAGTATAAACTTTGTGTGTACCTTGTAATAAATACCTCATGATCCCTGACAGATGCTGGTGAAAATCATTTCTTTATTCCTTTCCATTATCCCTTCCTGTTCTCTTTCCGCCCTTTCTCCTGTGTTCCTTTACAATTTGTTGTCTTTCTCAAACTATAATTGTTCATCTTCTCTTATCCTACCAATAACAACAGTATGTTGAATGTCCTTGAGCTTGATGAGATATGACGTATTTTGACAGTTCCCATTACCAGCTACGATTTCCACAGAAAACCTGTCAGTTGAACCGTTAGTGTATGTGTACAATGAAATAAAAATATGCCTGAATATTCATGCCATGAATTTGAAAGTTTCATTCTTTCTTGCTGGGTGTTATGTTATGAGCAAAGTATGATGTGTCTTCTCAACCAAAGCATAATTATGCTAAGAGACACAGACACACGCTTTTATTGTATTCATGTACATAAACGAAGAATTTTTTAACTGCAAGTGCAGTGTAGTTTACGTTAAGTACATCTTATACTGTATGTATGATTACTGTTTTATGCACCATTCAGACGGAATCTTATATCATTAGACACAACACCATGGTCTTGTGGTGGTAATTAGTGGTTTGATGCCTGAATAGTAGATGTTATCAGTCATTCAACTGCTTATCAGTGTTCATTATTAAGCAACTAAATTAAGTACTTAAAGTGAAGTTTGTGCTTGTGTATGTCATGAACGTACATGCAGAACCAGAGGCATAGTTACACTCATTCTTAACATTTGCAGTAGTTGGAGGAGAGTGGTTAGCGTTAACCTGGCCACTTTAGTCCTGGGGAAAGATACCCTGCCCTCTGCCCTGTAGGTGGCTATGTGGGCCTTAAAGCTGGTCTATATTCTTTGGAATGTAGAATCTCTTGCCACTACCAGGAATTGAACAATGATTTGTTTGTCATCCAGCCCATAGCCAAATCACTGCATTGACTGCTATCCCAGCTTGTATTAAGCACTGTATTAACTCCAGTTTTACAGTGTGAAAAAAAAGTGTTGTTGTTGATGCAGTTGTGAATAGTGTGCCGTAGTTGTGGTGCAGAACACTGTTCACTCTTTTGTGAGATGTAAATGTGTTAAAAAGGCATATCCATATGTTTCCAAACTCAATAGTAGGAATGAGAAAGGCAAGTAATTCAGCTGTGTTCCACTAGATGCCACTGTATTGCCATCTTCTGAGTCAGTCTAGTGAGTTTTATAGTCATAACCCTCATTTTCACAAATATCATTAACAATGGCCAATGCAGTACCATTTTGGAGATTGCTGGCAGGTCAGGCTTCTTGCATGGAACATGCCAAAGAATTGTAAGAGAGGGCTTGAACATGCATGAGGTCTGCATGAAGAATGGGTCTCATTTACTTACTGATGAGAAGCAGTTGCAACTTCAGCCACTAGAAAGATGGCTGCATTCTCCCACTCTTCTTATTTGCTAGATTTGGTCAGTGTGATTTCTTGTAGTTTCCAAGAATGAAATTATAGCAATGTGGGCATTATTTCCAATATGTCTGTGTCCTGCTTCTTATAACAAAAAGTCAGTTTCAGTAGCACGTCCAGCAATGGCAGAAACGATGGATCTGTTGCATGACCTAGGAAGGGTACTGTTTTAAAGGGGATTACAGTGTCCCATTATAAACTTAAGCGTATATTCTGTTCTTGACTCAGTCTGGAAACATTTTGATATGCCTTCATGCAAAGCAATAATATATTTTAAGGGCATGTAGAGTAATTATTTCATTCTGTTGACAGAGGAAGCAGCAGTTTCTTCAGTTGGCTTGTACCTGGATGTAAATTTTGAACGTAAGGTTTTGAGTGGGAGAGTAGATTTGACGGTTGAAAAGAAGAAAGCTGAAGTTACTCATGTTGTAAGTTTGGTGATGCCACTTGGTTCAGTATATCTTGTCTGTTCTCCAAAGCTGTAATGGAGTGTCTGAAATGCATAATGGAATGGTGTTGTACTAGTTAATATTTTACATTGAATTTGTTACCTGTTGCATTTTTGTTTGAAACTAGAAATGATGGAAACTTACAGCTGACATTATAATTCCCTTTGTTCATAAATTCCTTGTATTGTTAGGTTGTGGCTCTTTTCACCTTTCTGTCGTAGTTTATGCTAGGTATCTTGTTAAAGTCAGCACCAATGTGTGTGTGTGTGTGTGTGTATGAATAATTTGAAGCAATTTGTAAATTAATGTTTGAGACATGTGACTAGGTCCCACTGCAAAATGAAGCAAGACTGCTTGGACATACATATTTGCTGGTAGACGTATGTTGGATGGGCATTGATGTGAGTCCAGATGTGACAGTTTGAGTTGCAGTGACATAATTTTGTGTGTGTGTATGAGGGGAGGGAGTGAAGCAGGATATGTTTTATTTGTATGAATACCCATTTAAATGTTGCTGTTAAACAGGATGTCCACCAAGTTCTTGACACATTACATCATGTAAGAAACACATGACTTCAGCACTTTTTCTGCTTAATTACACAAACTGTGAATTACAAAGTCAGCTCTTGAATGGACAGTTTTAAAGTCATGCCATCTTTAATACATTGTGAGCTTCAACCACAGGTGACATTCAGTGGGCATGGACTGTATTAGAGATTGGTGCTGTACTTTAGCAAACAAAGTCGCATGTAAAGTATGTGTTGTAGCAAATAAAGTTGTTTGTCGATAGCTGATTTGAAGATTAAGTCTGTCAGTTAGTGTGCCAATGATCAGACAGATCATTGAAAAATAAGAGATACACATGAATAATTAAGTCATGGCAAGGATGCCCCATACAGTGTTGTTATTGACATTTTTAATTATTGTTATGTTAGATAGTGAGGAAGTTGTGTCTTTTTACCATTATTAGGGAGGTACACATTTGTTCCATCCATCCATCTGACCAGTCTCTGACATGGTCATCAGTATTATGGGTGTCCATTTTTTAACTTTCATGAAAGAGTCAAAAACATTTCTGTAAAGGACAACACATCTTGATATTTGCCAACTTTCTGATGTCCACACTTCAATATAAGCATTGCTGTCTTGTGAATTTCTTAGGTGGCAACAGTCGTACTACATTTAAGAGTTGTCTTGTAAATGTGTGAGGTGGAAAAATTACTGATGCCACAGAAGGCAGGGTTTGTGTTAGGTTGTGTTATGTGGCTTTGGGTATGTCAGTGACTGCTGAAGCTACAGGTACTTGTGACTTCAATACTGTGTTGAATACATTACACAGACAATGAGTGATTTAATACTTGCATGTATGAAGAAGTTGTTTATGATATTCTCCCAGTTTATGTACAGTATTTATATGAATTTTGAATATTGGGTGATGTAATTATTTACATATCAATGAATGGAAGTGCTTGTTTTAGTGTTAAAAGTGCTGCTATGTTAGATGTAACATGGCATTTACACCACTGTTAATAGTTTTTCTCTTCATAAATCTTCAAGATATTATTGCTTTTGTTTTGACTTTCAGAGTTATTTTCCATTTCTTTTGAGTTATTTATAAAATGAAGTTACAATAACACAGGTATTGTGAAGTCTTATTTAGTAAGGCCTTTGCTTTTCTGGGATGTTACTATTTTCAGCAAAGAGAAATTATTTATAATTAAAATTTCACATGCATTATGTTCTCACATAATTAGAATGTGTAAAGTCTAAAGCCTTTGGAAGCCAAAAATATATTACATTGACAGAGAGTGCTTCTAATATTTACTTTCTGATTTTTACGCACATATGTATGCACACACACACACACACACACACACAGCTGTATGTACAATATTTTGTATTGATTTCAGCTTCTTGATTCCAAAGATTTGAAAATAAGTAAAGTAACTGACCATGGCTCAGGTGAGGCTCTGGAATTTTCTGTGGGTGAGCAAACGAACACTTTTGGATCACAATTGGAAATTAAGTTACCAAGTACAAAGGAAATGAGGTAAGCAGTGCTTGCTCTGTTAGAATTTGTAGTGAGTTGGGATATGCACATTTTAGTTCAATGCGTTGCAGTTAATATGAGGTTTCTGTTTATCATATTGAAGGACAGTGCTGGAAATGTTTTCATATGGCTTGAAAGCATGTGTTACACATAACCAACATGTCAGTTGCACATTTAAGTTTTATAAGTTACATGAACCAAGTGGAAGTGACTAACAGTAGTTACCAGATGAAGCAATATGAGATTTGCAATTTCTGTGCGTGTATTATGTGTGTGCATTTTAAATTCTGTGAACAAAAAGAAGTAGTTTTAAGTATCTCTCTTCCACCCACCACCATAACAACAACAAAAACAACTACTACTACTACTACTACTACTACGACCACCACCACCACCACCACAACTGCTGCTGTTGCTGCCACTGCTACTACTACTCATCAGGGGGTCAATAAGTTGTGAATTTTAAGTCTCTTAGATGTTGCTGTTGACTTACCTGAGGGTGTGGTGAAGAGTGTAATTATGTTTTTGAACAGTTTCATTCATGAATGAGATGTATACATTTTTGAGTATACATTACTTTTGCTGTTGAAAGCGTTGAGGAATTCACTACAAAGTGTAAGAACTGTTAATGAGATATGAGATCATTTTGCTGCTGGCAGCTGTGAAAAACTTATGGAACAGTTACACCCTGTACTGTACACATGCAGACTTTGTCTTGTTTGTTTTAATACATTATAAAAGTTCACCCTATAACAGGCCATGAAGGCCCACAGGAGGAGGAGGAGTAGTAGTAGTAGTAGTAGTGGTATACCTTTACTCTTTCTTTAACCTCAGCACTAGACGGGGGTGGGTGGTCAATGCCATACCCTGGCCGCTTTATCCCAAGGAAAGACCTGGTACCCATTGTATAGGAGACTGGGAGGGCCCCGGGCCAGTCTGCACTTTCCAGCCCATAGCGAGTCACTATACTGACTGTGCTGTCCTGGCCAACTCTAATACATTATTTCAGATGGAAATATTTTCCTTGACTTTTCAAGGTATGGTGGGTTACTTCTTTTATGTTTAAATGAACATTGCCTGTTGTACAGTTGTTATGTTATGCATTTATTAAAATTTAAATTTTTAAAAAAATTTGGTACTGTTGTACAATTAATATCTTGAGAACTGCAATCTTCTGGGTTATTATGCAGTTTGTAGTTGTATTTCCTTACTGATGTTACCACTGCATGCTGTATAATAACCCAGAAGAGTGCAATTCACATCTACTTCATAGTGGAAGCCTGGAATCATGCAATTAATGTTGACTGAGATGAGGGAAGGGAGTTTGTAATCAACATTAGGTTTTTCTCCTCCAGCTGAGATAGATAACAAGGAACCCATGACAGATTGCAGTTACTGCCTTCTCTTCATTTGCAAGGTTTTCATGAAGATATTTGCATATTTCATTGTGGATGTTCCACTTTCGTGTCATGTTGTAACTGTTCTTGAACGCTGGATGCATATTAATTTCTGCTATAAATTCCCCTGTACTGAAGAACAGTCTCACAGGATTCCTGCACATCATCTTCTTTTAACTTCCTGCATAGAAGTGTTGAAGGTCATAGCACCACTGATTATGGTCCATGTCTGAATGCTCTTAAATCCATGTTTTCTTACATCAGCACCATTGTGTGGTGTAGCTAATGGTAGGAATATACAGTGACATAGCCATGCCACTTACAAGTTGATGCATGTCTATGTGAAACGTGTCATAGTGTTGGTTGGCTTCCAGGAGATGATGCTTTGCCTCACAACTTTGTAACATCCAGCAGAACAGCTCATTGCATAATGTTATCCTTCTGCTGTAGCCTTCCGAGTGCCATGATCACAGTGTATTGAAATAATGGTATTCTCCCTGATTTTATGTTTGGTTTCCTTATTTGAATTTCAGGCACCAGCCCAATTCCTCACAGTCTTTTAGATTTTACTATCCTAATGGTACTGGTTGATCTGTGTACCCACAACATTTCATATTATGAAATATCCTAAGTTGCTTACTGATTTCATATCTGAAAATTTGCTGAGTTCTTTATTTTCAGACACATGTAACATGTTCTTTGTTCAAAGAGAGAGACCATGTTACACATGCATATGAAATGATGGTATAAATGATTGAGTTATTTACTACTCTTCTTAAACTAATTGAGCCACCTAATATCCATAATTCTGTTAAAATATGTCTTTTTTTGGTGGGTGTGGGGAGAGATCTCTGTTATGTGCCTTGTATGTTTTGTGAATTACAGTGCAACTTGCCAACCATTTGCTGTGGGTTTTGTGTGTACCTGAGGGTAACAGTGAAAAAATGTGGTTGCTTGACTGTGTTTGTTATAAATTATTAGTTAAATAGATTCTTTGGTAATATGTTTCTTAGCATATTGCATTCATTATTTTGTAGTGTTCAGCACAAAACTGTTAATCCAATAACGTAGCATAGTTTGCTTATATAATGAAGTGTCTTCTGCAATCTGAGGAACAATTTCTGTTGCTGGTTCATTGACTAAAGTATCTGTGTGTTTGTGGGTTGACTTTGAAATAAAATACTGAAGTAAAATGTAATGGTCACTTATGAATGTAAGGTGATTTCAACTGTAGAAATGACAGTGTACTTACAAACAGAAGATGATGGAAATTTTACCATACGGTTGGGAACATGCGGCATGTTATGTGAGCAGCTGGAAAGCGTGATAAATTCTGTGAAACTCGGACTTGGTTGTTGTGAGGACTTGTTTAATAAGTTACTGACTTAACTTTGTGTGTATGTGGTAATAAGAATATGGTTGCTCTTCCTTTTAATATGGTAATAGATCACATGTTTGTCAGCTTTTTAAATTTTTTTAGCAGCTTTCTGTAATTTCTGCGGTATACTGACTTGATGAATAGGGTATAATTTGAGTATTTTTACACTATGTATTTTAGGGTCTTTCTGTAATTTGATTTGTGTAAATGGTAATGTTAATCATTCTGAAATTTGCTTTTTATTTTCCAACATTACCTATGTGCCCTTGATTTGGTGAAGAATAAACTATTTTGTAGTGGACTGGGATAGGAAGATTCAAAACTGGGGTGTTCAAGGTGGTTAGTAGAATAGTTGATATATTGAAATGGAACATCAGGATGAATTGATTTGCACAAGGTTTGTAAATTGAACACATTGTTGTAAGGATGATTCAATGAAAGATGATGAGATTTGGCCTTATGTTGTGTGGGTAAAATGAGATTTGTGTATGAACTCTTGTTTTGAAAAATGCAAGAGAGAAGTGTTCTCAAAAATCTAGTTACAGTTAGAGAAATAATATGAAAATTGGTTTCAGAGAGTTATGGTGTGAAACAGTTTCAGGATAAGGTCATATGGTGGGATGATGTGAAAATGGTATTGCATTTTCAGGTGCTTAAGACCAGGGCTTTACTTTATTTGAGATTTTTCCAAGTTGGCACCTTGTTCTCAGTATATGGAATGTTATGTGTGCAGGTAAAAATAGAGGTATAATGTACTAACCGGGTTAGCAGAGGAAGCACAATTAGAAGAACCCAAGTTTTAGCATTGCACATTCCTTCCCCTCCCCCCCCCCCCCTCTCTCAACAAAACGGTTTTTTTTTTTACCCTCCCCCCCACCGAAGACCACACACCAGAAGCCAAAAAAAAAAAAAATAAAAAAAAAAAAAAACCATTTGA
>Ga0136643_10004016_pt1 | contig 20067 bp, 12 predicted proteins | sample TergutLab28metaG_FD_96883 | JGI IMG/M metagenome (GOLD analysis project Ga0136643, IMG submission 96883) | Labiotermes labralis P1 segment gut microbial communities from Petit-Saut dam, French Guiana - Lab288 P1 (version 3) (version 3) | ecosystem: Host-associated > Arthropoda: Insects >...
ATATATATATATATATATACAAAATAAATAAATAAAACGTGGGTTTTCATTTTCTCTAAAATTTTTGTCTGAACCATTTCTCATTCTAAGAAGAACTGAGTAAGATATGATCACAACTGCATATTGGTCTTCATGTAAAGTATCTGTTATTCTTATCAGATCTTAATGAAACTTGAAATCTCTCAACAGATTTAAAAAAAAAAAACACTCAAATATTAAATTCTATGAATATCTGTCCAGTGGGAGCTGAGGTGTTCCATGCGAATGGACAGACAGACAGACATGACGAAACTCTGCTGGCGATGGTCATTTATGTGCACACAAACATACACAGCACAACATTACTGTTCACGTGTTGCACTACTGTCATGCATAAACACATGGGTCTGGCACGAGTAAAATCAGAACCCTGCTAAATGCCCATCAATCTTTCTCATTCACATCTTACAAATGTGATGGGACATGCACAGGTCTAGCAGACGATAATTCTGTAGACGGCCTGTTAATCTTTATCTCTGTCTTGCATGATTAACAGTGTGCACACTCAGGTCCACCTGGTCTAGCATGAAATTTTTCAAATACGCATACTATCATACAGCAATCCCATTACAGGCCTAGACAGGGTTCCAGGAGGTTGAGGCTCCCAAATTTCAAGACAATCAGCACATGAAGGTGGTAAGGTTGTCAGCCCTATGCACTGGCCACCTTTACCCCCAGGAAATATTCCTGGTACTCATTTCTGTTAGAGGCTGAGTCAACCCCAGGGCCATAGTGCGGCCAGAAGGGTTATGTCAAGGAAAAATTCCAGTGACACCATCGGGAATCAAACCCGCGACCTTCCGGCTTGTAGTGCAGTGCCTCAACCAACTGCGCCACCGCGTGCTCACATACTATCATCCTCACTTGAAAATCTGACTGCCTGCATTAAGTACTGAAAGGTTTACATCCACCTATTCCGTGAAAGTTAAAGGCCTAAATCACTCTGTCCATACTCATTCAACAACCCAGCAACACAGAAAGAATTTCGTGAAATTTGATACTGGGAAGTTTTACTACTATGTCAGTTCATTTCAGTGTTAATTTCTACCAGACAATTTTAACAACCACTTTACATGAACATCCACAAATGTTTCTTTGAACATCTTCAGCATACCTGATAAATATTCAACAAAACAAACAAATCACAACTAAGTTGTAGACAAGAATGAAACTTACACTTTAGGTTCAGTTAAGACTTTTCTATCGGTCCTAGATTTTTTGACATAATTACAACAGTATGGGAGTGAACACTACATGATGATTTTTCAACTTGAATATTTAACAAATACTAATGTAATTCTGAGCATACATGAAGTTTAACAATGCATCATACTGCTGACAATAAGGCTTTTTACACCTTAATTTTTTATGCACATGTAGATAAACATAATTTAATTCAAATGCAACTGAATGTGCTGATTCAACAACTTTTATACATACAATTCAATTACAGTAATTTTTTTCTTGGATTTCATCTTCACATTTCTAAGATTGTACACGCACTGCATATATACAGTAACTTTTACTTCATAAAAACTTGTCACTAGATTTAAACCTATGTGGCCTTTTCCCATAGGGATATAACTCAAGATAAGCATTCACCAGTAACCTTCTCATTAGTGGACATCTGAAAAAACAAGATGTGTTTTTTCATTCCCCACAAATATCTGCAAATTCTATCATGGATTTTTTTAATCATTCTACTTCAATGCTAAAGCTGATCCATCCTCGCTGTCTTTACAATATCACAAGAATAAATTAAAAATGTTCCATCTAAACACAGCTTTATTCTTAGAAATTTAAATTACAATTAGAGATTGCTACATGTTTTGGCTAGCTTGGTAGCCATTGTCAGGCTGAATATCAAGAACATGTAACAAGGAAATGCTTACAGCTGCAATTTCTGATTTAAGATCTCATATTTACAAGAGGAATGTGATATAATATACACAAACATTTACAAAAGTATGCACAGCTTTAGGAATACTAAGTTATGAAGTTTAAAAGTGTTTCATTAGGTGGTTGATGGTAGCTTTGTGTTAAAATGTTGTGTCTCAACTGTAAGTGGAGTAGGGTAGGCAATTATATACAGACAGCTTTTGTATGTATTTGTTTTTGAGGTTCTGTGTATTCTGTTTCACTGGCAGCCGGCTGTATTCAGTTGCCTTTGCTACCCCACCTTCAATTTCTTTGAGACACTACATAATAACACACAGCTACCATCAGTTACCCAATGAACTTTGTAACTTAATATTCTAGAAGCTGCACACAATTTTTTTACATGTTCATATCTATTGTATAACATATATGTTATACATATTAGGTATCAAATCAGCAATTGCAGCTCTAAATATTCCCTTTTTACATATTCTTCACATTCAGCCTAATGATGGACACCTAGCAAGCCGAAATATCTAGCGGCTTTTAATTTTAATTTGCATTTTTACGAATGGTCGAGAACTGAACTCTTCTGGGCTATTATGCAGCATGTAGTGGTAACTCCTTGCAATTTTTCAGGACACCCGATTGGTACCAATTCCAGGGGTCAAAAATCTTTCAACTGACAGGTTGTCCTGAAAAGTCAGCAAGGAATTATGACTACATGCTGCATAATAGCCCAGAAGAGCACAGTTCTCATGTACTTTACGGCAGAAACCTGAGATCTTGCAAGAATAAAGCTGTGTTTAGATGGAACATATTTTCACTATTTTTGTGTTATGTCAATGTGCTGTCGTACATGGACAGCACATACCATTCACAATGAGGACTGTCATTTGCTACATGTACTGTCACTTTAGTCACAAAAATAACTAGGCCTGTACAGGTTGTTTTAATTTTATGAGTAAATACAACAGTGCAATGGATTAAAAAAACTATGTTAATATGTCTTGTACCTGAACAACATAATACAGACACTTCCATAGCATCATCTTCTTCCTAAATGTGTCTTCTGTTTGCTGATGTATCATAAACTTGTTCCATATACCTTCAGACAGCTGAAAGTAGGGAATGATGATGATTATGATGATGATAAAAACAAAAACAAATAAAAAATACACCACCACCACCACCAACTACAATTATGACACCAATGACAACAAGCTGCTACTAACTTCATAACAGATATTCAACTGTGAAGCAGCACATAAATAAATAAATAAATGACTTACAGTAATAATATGTGTATCACATTAGCTGACTCCAGCATGGATTACAAAAAGCTGTTGCACTTGGTGTGACTAAGTAAGTCATAGCTTCATTATTATTGACGGTTACAGTTTTTCAGTGGCGTAGAGCATAAACATTATGGTAGCCCATCACATAAAGGGCACATGACTTGTATACTTAACATATCTAATAGATTATGATGTGATGCAGTGCACTTGCTACCTTATCCCAATCACAGCCAGAGAGAAGTTGCGGTGGCGTAACAGTAACTTGCACAAGGTGTGCACGAGACAGAAAACGGTCAGCAGCAAACAAGGGTGTTCCAAGTCCACTGGTGAGAGGTAGCAGAACTCCATTCAAGCGACGTCCTCCACGTGGCGGGCGATGACTATGAGGATGTACTGGCGGCGGTGGAGAATGACGGCCAGAATGGTACCGCCGTTTACTTTGATAGGGGCCCTCACTCCGAATTAATCCTGGCTGCAAAGGTTGTTGTTGCTGTCAAAAAAATAGAATAATTACAAACATATGGACAAGATTATTTTTGCTGTGGCACTATAGACCACATTGGGTCTAGGTTGCCTTATTTTGAAGCTTCTAGATCACAAACAATGACACACACACACAATAAGATTCCTCCGAATGAGTGATCAGCTTGCCGCAGAGTATGCTAACACACACAACATATAACAGACATAATAGCAAACATCCATGCCCTCAGCAGGATTCAAACATGCAATACCAGCAAATAGGTGACTGTAGACCTAAGCCTTAGACCACAAGGCCACCTGGATTGGCCAAACAACACTTTACAGTATCGTATTTCACTTACAAGAGCAGTGCCCGTTGATTCAATAGCAGAGAAAACAACAGACACAATTACACATAACATTGTAACTGCTATAAATGGGGACATAATAGTATTATGGATAAAGATTCAGTATTGAGTTCACAGCAGTACACTTCCATCTTGACAAACATGAATCCATGCCAGTCCCACCCACTACTTTAAGATCCATTTTTAGTTTATCCTCCCACTCAAGCTAAGGTCCTCTGAGTTATCTCTTTCTCTCAAGGGTCCCCTCCAAAACTAATTAGACATTTCACTTCTCTACTTTATAAACACATTCAATGTGTCTGACTTCAAATTATTCACTTCTGGAAAATATCCCTGAATTTGTTCAACCACTGTGCTAAGCCATTGTGTTCTACACGTAACATGAATGAGATGTTTAAGTACTTTAAACATATATAGCAGGTATAATAGAAACACATGAAATATAATGTTTTCCCAATTGTGCTAACAAAACACAGAGAATCATTCACAAAATGAGCAACTGTAAAACTAACATAGAAAAACTATCAGTCAATCCTACCAAAAAAAAAAAAAAGATTTATTATATGGAATGACTTACGTAAAATTGAAGACTAGACAGTGTATGTACAGAATTTGCAGATGGTGAATGCTGATGGAAATACTGTTGCTGTTGATGTTGCTGATGGTGCTGTTGCTGCTGATGACCATTTCCCATTGCAGCATTATGGGTAGGTGTGCCATGTACCTCATGTAGGCGTCTAAACATGATTTCTTTGTATTAATACATTACCAGTAAAACACCAACTGAAAGTTTAATGGAAATATTTGACAAATCTCACATCTAGCTACAGTTTCCACACACAATCCTTCTGGGAATCTTACTATACATTATAGCCCTCAAGGGGCACTGTGATACCAGAACTCCACTAATATTAACAATGTATATCTGAATGGTGGTGGTAATAAAATAACAGTAGTAACATTAGTAGTGGTAGAAGTGATATGGGCCAGGATAGGTCACTTGGTATAGAGACTTGCTATGGGCTGGACGGTCCGGGGATTGAATCTTGGTGGGGGCGAAATTTTCCACACCCGTCCAGACAGGCCCAGGGACCCACCCAGCCGCCTGTACAATTGGCACCAGGTCTTTCCAGGGGTAAAGCGGGCAGGGCGTGGCGTTGACCACCCACCCCATCTAGCGCCGAGGTTAAAGAAAGAGTAGAGCTATACCCCCTACTCCCCCTCTGGGCCTTTGTGGCCTGTTCTGGGGTGAAATTTACTTTTTTTAGTGGTACTGGTGGCAGTGGTAGTATTAGTATTAGCATCAGCATTAGTAGTAGTGTAAAGGCAACTTCTTTTGGCACAGAAACACTGCTGTCCTGTTCTTTACTATTTGTCTTGAATTAATTTTCGTCATCTAAGTGAAAACTAAATGCTCATAACACTGAATATAAAGACAGCTTCACAGAAGAAGCAGCATTACTGGGTGATTAACATGTAAAGTTTTCCAGCAATGGTGGGACAATAATATCACCTAAAGCAAACATTCCAATGTGATTTACTGCTGTTATCTGGTTTCAAGAGGCTCTGGGTCCAAATAAATGCAATTAACAAAGTGGAATAGGGGATAGGAGAAAGAGTGGAGGAATACAATAGTGAATACTGTCTGGTAATGACACACACTGTGATAAAGGTTATTGGTATTTTTTAACAACAATATGTCTATCTAATCACACACTACTCCTGTTTCAGAAAAGAAACCAGTAGTGTTAAGACTTCCTTTAAAATCTGCTTAAAGTGGATAATAAATTCCACACATATCCAGATTCTGACATCACATAAGTCAAACGATTTTATACCAAATCTAGTATGTTATGATGGGGTGTATATGTTCCGTAACAACCATTCTTACCACATCAACAAAGACTTCTCTGCTAACCATAAACTCTGGGGTATAAACAGTGCCTTTGAAATTCAAGTGATCTTGTATGATTTTTGGTCTATAAAATCTCTTGCAACTTCAAGTGATTTCATAATAATTTTCATAATGTGCATTCATTCAGAAACTTGAGCTGCAAGCAAAACTTCAAGTACAGATATTTGTCTTATGATGCTGTTGTCTCATACTATGCAGCATCAAACCATAAAAATGATGAATTTGAAAAGACTTCTACAGAAATCACAATGGACTACATGCATGTGCAGACCCCGTATTTGAATACAGGAAAACTACACAATACCTCACAACAGCTGGTGTACTAAGATAGAATGTGAAATGGTTACTTCCAAATACAAGACTACACAGTCTTATAAAACATATTGTTTATCATATTTTTTACAGGGAATATAGCTTACTCTGTGGTTTTGGTGAAGTCCCTGTAATAAAAATAACTATTTCATTGCTGTTCATATAATTAGCTACCTGCATAACAAGCAAAAATAAACACAGCCATTTTCAGAGACAAGATCATACCCACAGTATGTCCAATTTTAAGTTCCAAAACTCTTTGCTTACTTGATTCCTTTAATGTCCGAAACACTAGCGCTAGCCTGGGCATGGTCAGAGTCCTCCTCACCAGTAAGCTGTTCTGAGCTCATGTCTGAAAGTGTGGACAGCTGTGACTGCTGCTTACTGGGGTTAGGCGATCGAGATGAGAAACCCGAGTCAGAAGTTGAGTTACAAGATAGATCTGACTTGCATGCCACTTGATCCCGCTGCCCACTTCTCGGTGGTCTGCGAAATGTTTGGAACGGACATTTTATTGTACAAAAGTATTATTGTTCTGAATACTGTATAAGCTATTTGCAGTATGAATATCATACAAACATCAGTAATGGAAAACAATGGATATATTCTGTAAGTCTGTCATGAAATTTATGAAAAATGCTATTTTTTGCAGTCCTGCAAATATTAGAATAAACCAGATTATTTATTACAGCAGTTGCTTCATGCATGTGTTACATGCAAAAGAAAGAAAAGACAAAACAAAACAATACAGATGACATGCCCAAAAAAAAAGTCTTGCCCAAGACACATTTTACTTCCGCTGACAGCCGGCACCTGCAATAAATCTGATGCTGCCACATACTTCCTGTCAGTAAACTATGTGTTTACCAAAAGATTTTCTCTCCATATGAAATTTAGCCCTGAATACTGCTGTCACAGGTTAACAAGAAAGACCATAGAGGCAGTTTTCCAGGGAACAACAAAACAAAATCTCATTTTAATACAGAACATGTGCCACAGGCCATCTGCAGACAATCACTGTTGTACAGACTCATATATTTATCTATGTATAATGGACTTTAAAATGCACTTGGACTACATTTTTCAAACAGTAATGGTTGGCATCATCATGCACTCTCACTACAAAGAATGTCACATTTATTTTCAAATTATAAACAGGAATTTGTTAAGGCATGTTAAAACAATGTGAAGTATTCAAGATATTATAGAATGTAATGTACAAGCATCTATGTGTCTTCTTATTTATATCAGCATTCAGCAGTGGGAAGATAGTAATTACACCTTCTGTGGTCTCACAGACTGTGTAATTAATACTATCTTACGTCAATGTTGGTTGTGTGGTAGTATTAGTTAAGACATGTTTCGTTTTCCCCTTTCATTTATTTGTGGTGTGTCAATGTGCTGATGGTGGACTGCTGTATTATTTGTAGACAGAATATATGTGCAAGACTCCTGCGTAGGCAGCATACAGAACAGACCTGCCCAACATGTACCTCATGGTAAATATACTGTCCATGACATAGTGTTACTCTGCATGTGGAGACATTTTAAATGGCATTACGTCTTCCAACCCTTTAACTGGCAAAATGCCGAAGCAATCTGACAAATTATTAGCAGCTTATTTATGGAGACATACATTACATGACTAATTCATTTTTGTAAAAATGTGCTAAAAATAGTTAACTCCCGAGCTTTGGTTGTGATTTGCATTTTTATACACTGTTACACATAATGTAAACACAAACACGCAAATAAAATGATATACATTATCTAAGTTATTTATTATTATGTTTATTGAATTTTCTGAACTTGTCTGCACTACATGAAAGGTTGAGCAGGTCTTTTTTTGACATTATGGAATTGAATTCCTATCAAGCTTCACACCCTCATCCGTGCAGCAGAAATTCAAGTACACTTACCTCCCATTACTCTTGTTCCAGTAATTTCTTTTTACTGTTGAGTTATGAATGAAAGGTCGGAAGCCCAGAGGAACAGGGGGTGGCATCAAAGATGGGTTTGAACCATGAAGACTTCCACGATCCCTCCAGCCTCCCTCTCCTCTTCCACCAGGAGGATGACTGTTGTAATATCGATTGCGGACTGGAGGCATTTCCAGGCCCATTAACTGTAATAACTCCAAGGGGTATCGGTGCTCAAAGGGACTGTGACTGTAGCAGCTATCCGACAGAATGCGGTTCTGCCGATTATTACTGTTATTATTATTATTTGTGTCTGCGTAATTATTATGATGATGGTGTTGCTGGTGTTGTCGTCCAACAAAATGCACTACCATATGAGGTGAGAACATTGCATGATACATTGCCTTCCAGTCAGGTCTCTTTTCACTTGAACACAATGTGGGCTAAGCGTAGGAAATATGACGAGAACACAAACAGAAAAAGATATTTTCCTGTCTCTGGCACCACTGTTCTCTCTAAAAAGCAAAAGCTTGCCTTCTGGGTATCACCACAACTGCTGAGAATGTTCCTTACCACTGTGTATATTTAATGCTGAATCTTGATTTTTGCACGATGTGTCACTTGATGCACTTCTTATATCGAGCAATATGAACTGAATACAAGTATATAACTTATACTTGGGACTAAGAACAATGGTTATTTTTAGTAATTTTATATCCAGCTCGCAAGAGTCTGCACAATGATTTATACAAATTTTAATGAATCTGTATTTTGCAAAATTCTATGTCTGACATTTCAGTCCTACATCTGAGTGAAAGGTAAAACATTCTTCTGTCTTAATTTCAGCTGTAGATGCTACTGCCAGTCTCCTGTGTTCCACTACCCGTATATATCACAGCCTTTATAAAATGAGGACTGAATTATGGCCCACTGCTTCTTGATATGGCTAAATTATTGATGCATTCCTATTCAATGCAAAAATGTACATCTTAATAACATGAAATTGCAAGCCAATACAATAATTATATGCTGTTAAATTCATATTCAATGTCTGCTATTATATAGGGCATTTAAAAAAGCACACAGTTTTTGTTTACTGATTTACTACAGCTTCAAAGCTGATTAACTATAAACACTGATATCTTGTCAATACAATAAAAACAAATAAAAAGTATTCAAAAGAGGGTCAATTGTTCTGGGATGTTATGCTGTGTCATTGGTTAAGTAGTTCCTGACGTTTCGAGGCATCATAATACCTTCAAAATGCAGGGGCAGTACTTCGCCACTGACATAGTGTTTTATCCCAGAAGACTTGTATCTTCCACACACCGTTGTCAGAAAATCAAATTTCGTAAACATGCAATACCTTTTCTTACAATGATTTCATCAAAACTCCTAAGGATCGTGCTCATTACACCCCACCAATAAAAACAATGCATAAACTTCACAGTGTTTATGTGAGACTTGTGGTTCTCACATTCTTATCCAGATTACAGTCTTAATGGATGTGACGCCCAACACTTTTGTAAAGAGATGTCGATGTTTCGAAGGAACCTGCTGACTCCGGAGGAACGGGGCCCTCCGAATCATAGGTAACCGTAGACCAAACTAAGAGGCATCACATACCAGAATATCGTAATCTTGCAGTCCGTGCCCACTTCAATATCTGAAACTTAACGTGCAACATCAAAGCTAAAGTAAATTAACCCCACTCTTCCACGACTTCTATCACCGGGTTCCAACTAATAAACCACTAGCCAAATGTCAATGTATCACCACGTAATAGCCTACAGAAATTTTGAGTTTCTGAAACAGCAAATCACAGTTCTGCATACCGTACACAAATTCAGAAACATATACTACAGCCATGTTTAATCAGTAATGGATTACATTTTGTTCCAGTGATTCCGTCGAAACGGTTTAACCAGACTTGGCCGGCTTCACGTTATTTACCTGGAATTAAAACGCAAGTGAAGAAAACAACGCACAAAACTATTATGTATATAAATGTCAGATGGACATCCAAATTCAGAACATGTGTATTTAACAGAAATACGCACACGAGATTATAAAATGCGTTTTCCTTGACAACTTACCTCTACCTTTCAATTCTCACAAACTGCCGCCATGTTGACCTACCCTAGCGGCTACGAAACAAATGAAGTAATGACAGCGCAGAATTAATGTACAAAATATGAAGGGAGAGCCACGTACTTTTAAGTACCCCAGACCGGTGTTTTTTTATTTATTTCAATATTCCCGCCGGGAACAAATAAAGTATCGTACATTTCCCTGTGAATACAATAATTTACTACGACGCCCTTATATACTGGGAGTGTGGTTACTTTACAAAACGTCCCTGTGCATCCGCATACATTGTACTATAAAGGAGTATGAAAGGTGGTTTCCACGCCTTGCTAATGTTGGCAATAAATGCGAGCGCGTTGTCAGCATCACTCTCCAGCCGATTTACCCTAAATTGACAATTTTTTTTCCGTGATAAATTCGATGATGAAATATGATACACGTTACTGTCATGCTTTTTGTATCCTTCAGACATCGTTACTGGTAACTGCTCCTTGAGCAGGACAGTGACTGTTGTTGCCATCTCCTGGACGGGAAAGTCTCCGTTCTAGAGAATATCAGGCATACGGAATAATAAGAAAACTAACGAAGGGAGTAAAATTAGTTCGGAATGTGTTATTAAACATAGAACTAAAAGGGTCACATGTCCAATTATTCTCGTGGTTATTTCATGATTATTTAACGTGCAAGTTGTAAAACAAGCTTACCTAACACATAAATACTAATTTGATGACAATACAGGGAAACAATGGCCACTGGATAAACAGAAAGAAAGTATGCACCTACAAATGCACAACATATCAGCTGGTGCTTTTTGGACATCAATCTGTGTCCACCGAACTATGCTGTCACATTCCATCACATTTCCCACAAAGTCTATCAAGTGCCCGATGATATATTTCACCTGATACATAATTTTCATCACCAAGTTATACAATACTATCTATGCACAAATACCTGGATCGTCTGTAATTATTAGTAATCATCATTAATGATTACATGTAAATGACATTCATTTCATGAGTATACTAGCTGCAAATACTAAAAAAACTGTGGTGACACATGTGATACAATCATAGATGATCATGTACAAGCGAAGATTTTCTTGGTATGGAGAGTCAGCCATATGTTCTTATAATAAAACTGATGAGATACACTAATTTCTCAAATTTATTTTTGGAATAAAACTCTACATGTTTCAGACAGTTTCTCTGTCCATCATCAGTCTAGCACTGTACACACAGCAATGGTATATGTCATACAGATTTTGCCGACTGCTTGCAGTCAGCAAAACCTCTATGACATATACCATTGCTGTGTGTACAGTGAAAAACTCCTGATGACGGACAGAGGAACTGTACGAAACACGTGGAGTTTTATTCCAAAAATAAATTTGAGAAATTAGTGCATCTAGTTGGTTCTATTATAAGAACTTATCATGCTGCACCGTCACCTGAACGTCAAAAACCAGCCATATGTGTAGACTGCCTATGGCATCAATTTTAAATTAACAGTTCAGGTACAACGTAGACACCAATAGTCATAGGGATCCAGTAATCAGTTACATGTGGAGCAAAAATGTGGTGTTTGAATGCAAATAAAAATTACAAGTTAATTGTTGTGCTTGGAAAGCATACTGTGACCCAAGACACGTCCATTATGAGAATTAAAAAATGTCTGAATTGGCATATGAAGCATTGAATTTTTTTTCTGCAAAAGTAATACAATTATTTCTTTTTTATATTTCCTCTGTGAAGTAAGGTAACGCTATCCCACTACCACCTGGACAGGCCCTTAGGACTCCAGGAGATTCAGGCTCCCAGAACTTCTAGATAATCAGCACTTGAAAGTATTAAGGTTCTCTCTCCTATACACTGGTCACCTTCACCCCCAGGAGACATCCCTGGTGCTGACTTGAGAAGGCGGAGTTGACCCCAGGGTCATAATGCGGCTGGAAGGATTAAGTCAAAGGAATATCCAAATGCCCCCACTGTGAAACAAACCCGTGACTTTCTGGCTTGTAGTGCGGTTTCTCAACCAAGCCCCCTCCTCTGGGAAGTGGGACATCTTATCCTTAAGGCCATCCTACAGTTGGATAAATGTGATATTTAGTCATCCTCTACTGCATTACAAACAGCAATGTCACAACATAACTACGGACTCTATCCAAGCAAACAATTTGGGAGAATGTGAATACGATATTTAAATAAATATAGAGAACTGCAGACTGAGGTCTCTATTCTTCTTATATGTGGTGCTGTGTCACTGGGTAATTGGTTTGTGACATTTGAAGATGGTGCAAGGGTCTCATCTTCAAAGGCCAAATTCATTCTTGGGCAGTTGGACCCTTGAAGAAGACATCATTATGTAATCTTGAAATGTCTAGGACCATTTACCCAGTGAGATGGTACAATGCTCCACTGGTGCTATAAACTGGAACAGAAATATCAGCAAATGAATGTGTAAGGGAAACAAAATCGTGGTATTCAAATAAATGTGCACACAGTAACAAAAAGCACCATATTTTCAGAAAGAAAATGAAGGTACAGTGTATTCTTAAGCCATAAATTATAATCACATATCTCCATGTTGAACAAAAAGCAATACAGAATATTTCCATTTTGAAACAAAATGAGTACCTTTTATTTTCTGCAACAAACACACAGCTAACAAAAATACCATCAGTTAAAGTGATGTCAAAGGAAACATTTTCTAAGTGTTAAAAAAAAAGTAGTGAACAGGCCTAATAAGTAGAGACTCATATTTTTATAAAAAAAAGAGCAAGGAAAAAAGAAAGTGGCAAAGAAACAGTTAAATTTTTGAAAACTCATACACATGCATGTGTATGAGTTTTCAAACATTTGACTGTTTCTTCGCTGCTTTATTTTTTCCTTGCTCTTGCATGACGAACACAGTAAGAATGAACTTAAGATGAATGACTGGGACGGTGTACAAGTAATACACTCTGTTCTTAAATAAACTCCTATTATAAGCATCCTGGCTTTGATTTTTATTAATGTCCTCACTGTCTGCAGTCAGACTTAGTAGAGGACTTCACCCTTATCAGAAACAGGACTACAGTATACATATATGTATATCGCACACAATGACACTGTGGAATTTTGCTTATTCAAGTCAGGATGTAATACCCAAAAGTAACCCAAAACATATCCAAAAAGGAAATGAAACACATTTAATGACGGAAAGTGATCAGAGGAACTTCCCGATAAGTTTCACGTGTCATGCCGCCATAAAAGTTGGTGGCATTCAGTATCATAACATTTTCATATAGCCTTGATACAATTTCAAACCAGTGCGAACTTGCAACCCTGAGCACTGTGTGAAGCATGAATACACATCACAACCATTTGGTCTTGCTAAATACTGTGATCTGTAATTCATCCAACAAATTTCCCCTTTAGTAAAATCACAAATCTATGAAGTTAATCCTGCCTTCAACCAAACTGTTTTGTATTTAACACATGCAACATTAAATTACTAAAAACTCATCAATAACATTTAAACGATACACATGAAATGTTACCTTATTTCCTACAAATCAATTTGTATTTATTTGACATGTCAATACTACACAGTTATTTAAGTATCAACACAATGTGAATATATGTGTGTGTATGTGTGTGAATTTAGCCACAATAAGTGTCATCTGTGATGGAGCTGAGCTTTGGAAAATACTGTATCAGCTTGTTGACATATGGTCACTGTACAACTGCCATAGTCTGCATCACATTAGGAATGCTGTGTGATCTCTTACATTAACAGTAGCCTGCAGACACTTACTGGATTGGTGTAATGTATTCAATTAAATAATATATTCATTTGCAACAATCCTGCAGGGTGTCATGAAAGAAATGCTTCTGAAAGTTCTATATAAAACATCTTGTGTCAGTGTTTGTTTCTGCTGTTCAACAAAAAAACAAATTCAAGATCAGGATGACATGAAAATATGAAAACATGTTGGTCACAGCTCAGGCATGGCTTACATGAAGTAGGAATGTAAACAGTAAAAAATAACAGATACTGGTGTTCTGCAAATTCCCATGTCGTTAATAAAGTTCCTTTACATGACCTTAAAGTCTGTTTTGCAGTCAGTGCATGCAAAATTGTACGCCCCGAGGTTTTTGAAGATAAAAATTACATCCATTATGCATGATTAATTCTGACACCATTATCCAGGAATTATCCTAACAGGACATGTGTTGTCACTTCATCAAGAAGAATACTGTGGTCCCACAGCACATCTCAATGACTCCACTACAACACATATTCAGCCAGTGGCTAAAAACTTGCAGAATATGGCCCCCTAGATTGCCAGATATGAAGCACTGCAATTATAATATGAGGGGGACAACAAAATACAAAGTCCATATTAAAAATCCACATAAATTGCAAAATATCAATGACAATGTATGAACAGAACTTCTCACATTTGAAGACAAGAGTTGACTGAGTGTTAAGAACTACTTCAGGAAGTCTGAGGCCTTCTAAGAAGCAGGAGGTCAAAATTTTCTAACTGTTCTATATGAAAGGGAGGTTCAACTGCGGGGGAAACAAACCCTAACTCCTTGGTGTATGCAGGCTTCCTGTGCAATAATACTTCCATGAAGATGTTATGCTCAGGGACACATTAAAATACTTCCTGTATTATAAAGTGTACATATTCACACATTTTAAATAAAGAAAGACATCTCGAAAAAATGCCCAAAGCCAATATTACCATTACATGTATTCACTTCCACTCTTATATCAAGAGTTCTGAAGTACTAACAACACTTTTAAATTTTCAAAACAAAGAACCAGCACCTTAAGAAGGTTTTATGGACTGATTATAGAATGTTGTCTGAAATAATCAACATTCTTTTCATTTGTATGTATGTACAATGCCACTGTACTTCCAAGGATTGATCATTGCTGACTTGGATAACCAAAATTCTTTACATTCTACATTATCTAAGATCCCACTGTACTCCCATGGACTGATGATAAAATACCGAATGGGATACACAATTTTTTATCTGTATGTACCCCAGTACTGCTGTACTCCCGAAGTGATGATAAACACAAATGCATTCACATTTGTGTGGTAAAATAAAAGAATGCAAAGCATAAGCCAAAACTTAAATTCAAGAATATTTATTCCATACCACTGGAAGCCAAATCAAATGAAAACAGAAATTAACAAATTACAGTCCATCCTCAACTCATGTTTTTAGTAGTTTAAAAGTTTTCATATTAACAGTAGTCAAATACGCAGAAATTATTATTTACAACCAAAGTTTCAGAAAGTCTAACCCTTATCCCATGGATGGTAATTTGTCGAACACTTTGTGTTAGACTCTTGTAAAAGTATACATACTCAAATTATTTATCAATTCCATGTAACAAAACCAATCTTTTTAACAAATTCACTTAGAGCTACCAGTTGTAAACTGCGGCCTGCAGCCTGGCTTCCTGCATTGCAGCCACTTATGGGGAGTGCAGAGTTGTTATTTATTATTATTATTATTATTTTTTTTTTAACTTTGCTAGGCGGCATATGCCACCATATGCATTGGTCTTGCTGCAATCGTCTGGTATGATCTGGTCTCCTCCTCTCCGGGGTCGGTTTCCGGTTCCGGTGGGTAGCGATTGTCCTCCCTCATCCTGCTTTTTCTGCAGCAGCCATTTAGTGGCATGCTTGGCTGATTTGCTTGAATTCTCTCAGTTGCGCCTATGCAGGCTGGGTCAGATGTCACCCCTAGCTGGCCCGGGTTATTCCATCATGTCGTGCCGCTCCCGCGACGCTCCGCGAACCAGTCACCGCCCACTTGCTCAGTATGGCTGTGGATAAAAGCATATATTCACATCCTAGTTCATTTGAATAAAATCAGTACTCGGAAACACTCTTTAAGTAACTCTCTACCCTCTTATTTTGGGGACTATAAGTTGTGTATTAATACTGTGCTGGGAGGGGAATATGGAATTGATAAAAATTAACAGTCTAAAACCCAAATTACAAAATGTGCCACTCTTTCAGTACCTTTGTGAGATCTTACTTCCTATATATATATATATATATATATAACACACCCACATTATGACTGGGGGCTCTTAGCTTGACATTATTCAGTTAAAAAAATAGGTTTCCAACCTATGGCCCACCAGGTTTTATTCTGTGGCCTGTGCTCACATTTGAATGTTACGTGTATACTATCAAAATCACACAATAATTTGGGTGGTTAGGTATACCACTTAACCATTTTTCCACGCGTAGCCCACCATCCAGCTGACGGTAACAGTTGTGGCCCTTTGACATAAAAAGGCTGGCGGCCCATGAGTTAAAAACTCTCAACTCCAGTACCTCCCCACAAAAAACTAAATATAAAGTTAAACAAAACATGTTTTTGTCAGCTTAGGTTACATTATTATGAAATGTGCCTTTGCCTGAGTTAGTGTTAGAAACATATTCGACATAGAGAGAAACAAAAGCCTTCACCTTCTGGTGCTTTAGACCCTCAAGGTTGAGGCAGTATGATCCTTCAAAATGCAATGCAACTACCTGCCCAGTGAGACAGCATCACATCTAATAAGATGCTGAATTTTCAGTAACAATGCTGTGAGAACCACAAACCTCACAAGCTCTTTGGACCCCTATAGTCAGATCATGATTGTAATACTGAGGTGTTTCAGCTCACCTGGGAGAATTGCCCTCCCTGTGATGGGCCCGGGTAGAAAGCCGAGCGATCTCCCTGATATGTAGAATCTTGAGACAGAAGTCCATCCATCTGTGACTGATACTCGCCCACCATATAACTATCCTGAGACAGTTCAGGCTGGGAAAGGCCAGGCTGAGACAAACTGAATCCAGGCTGAGACATGCTCTGTGATAAAAAAAAATGCGTAGATGAAGCTCATATAAGCATGTTTTCTACAATACAATAATTTACAGATATAATAAATAGATAACTCAAAAGTTACTTAAAAGGCTCTTATTTTACTTGCAAAACAAAGTATTCGCACTGCCACATTGCAATAAAATTAAAATGTGTTTTATCTGATGACTGAGCAGTCAGTATATACATGAAGCAATGCGCTGCAATGTTACTACGTTCATGCTAATACAACTACCAAAAAAAGGGCTGTACATTGACTTTCATCACAAACTGACAAGGCTTTAAAAAAAAAAAAAAATATATATATATACACAACGAAGTATCAGTCAAACACAACAAAACTTTATTATATTATTATTGTATTAGGGCAACATGTTTTGATTCTTATAGAATCATCCTCAGGACCATCTAAGAATACAGATCCTTGGCAATGTTTAAAATGCGCTGTGGGATCCCAAACACTTACATTCTAGATAAAATATAAATACAAAATTCTTATAATAAAACCATCTAGATGCATTAATTTCTCAAATTTATATTTGGAATAAAACTCTACATGTTTCGGACAAAGGAGCTGTCCGAAACATGTAGAGTTTCATTCTAAAAATAAATTTGAGAAATTAGTGCAACTAGTTGGTTTTATTATAAGAATTTATCACGATGCATGGCCACCTGAACATCAAATAAATACAAAAATTCATTTATAAATCAAAGTAAAATAGCCCCTTCAAGCCTAATTATAGTGAATGAATGTTACACACAGTACTTGTATACTGTATGTACTAACGATACACAAAATACTTGTAAAACACACTTTATCAAAATCTGTCAAAACACTCAAGATAGGTATAAAAGTTAACAATATTTTCTCGCTCTCCACATACTCTTGCAAAGCTGTATACCTCATATTTTAGAACAAAAAGAAGTCTGTGTAAATTTAATGAAGTAGTGAAAAGTACACATTAAGATAATATAGAAGTGTTTTGAAATATGAATGCAGTTTTCTTAATTTATGTCTTCTGCAACCTCATAACTGCTAGGACCTTATGTCCTGCCTCTGACACAGACTTATTCTTTCCAACACACGAATCATTTCTTGAAAATTACCTCACCATGCATCACTGACTTGCCTTGAAATCTCAGACCCTATGTTCTGTCACTGATGCTAATTCTTTTAACTGGCACATTTGAGACGTGTCTGAAATCTAACCACTGATGAATATTAATCTCACCTGGGACATCCCCTGTGTCAGAGGACTATATGGCTGAGTGGCATCTTGACTGCCTTGTCCAGGCGTTAAGTTATTCTTGACTGCATTATTGCGGCTGTTCTTAACCTTACTGCGAGTAGCAGCACGGTTTCGCTGATTCTGACGTGCTAAATCAAAGAACATTAGAATTTAATGCCCTTTTCACACTGCCATCAAAGAGAATACCCAGCAATGTCACAATAGCAGCAGTTATAAATGATGGTTAGGGAGCTCTAGCATAAAATTCTTTAGTCACCGTCTCACATATTGGAATGGGAAGGTGCTGGGGACATAAAAAAATAAGGAAGCTACAAATTCCCTTCAAGTATATTGTTGTGTCAAACTTGTTATATGAAGGGTATGGATCCCATCTACACATCAATAATCAGTGAATAAAAGTTGGGCTGTGAGCAGACAGCGTCAAGATTTTAGGATGCGGTGGTCATTAACGCGTATGCACGAACACATGTGGTAAGGAACCCTTTGCTTATCTGACTGCAATCTGTACCACACATGCTCTCACTTCAGAACTGCATTCCTTTATAATAATTCAGAAAGCAGAAGCAGTCAGAATATTATAATATGAACATTAGGAAATACACATTTCCACATTTAATGACAACAGTGTCCCAGTCAAACATTCTGTTATTCAACACCCCAAGATACTGTAACTTACAGTGCAGCAATTATGACTTGAATTTCAAAACACATCTTGGCTGCATTTATTTTTCAGCACCATTAATGAGCATCTTACCTTACTTACTCATATTAAATATCTCATAAAAATTTACCTTGCATTGCTTGTTGATGTTGATTGTAGAAGCGAGGTGGGACATGAGCCATATTCATGAACATTCCGACAGGCACAGGAAGGTTTGAAAGTGCAGCCTGAGCTCTCTCTGGTGAGATGTAACTAATAGGATCATGAGTCCGGGCATACATGTCCACTGCAACACCTCCACCATCTGCGGCAATAAACACAGTGACAGCAGCAACTATATGACACTTGCATCACAACCAGGAACCATTTACAAAAGAAGCATACCACATATAAGACAGGAGTTTTTTAACCTAATTCGCTGCATGAATAATGAGGGGCTGTTATGTAATCATGCACATAATTACATATGTTCTGTACAAGTACTTCCCTGAAAACTGAAGAATATGAAGGGGAGAAGTCACCTTATAAACAGGGATGTTTTATATTTATTATGAATTTCCTGACGTCTTCATTCATGGGAAGGGTGGGGTGCAAGAAGGAAAGAGTGGAAAAGGTGCCCTCAGTATTGGCACATTTCTTCCTCATTTCAGCATATTAATTGGAAAATTACAAATTCTTGTATGTCTACAATTTACTGTCTCTGACACGCATACATACGGAAGTAACAAAATATAAACTGGATATGCAGTTTAGCAAACTGTCACCAAACATCTGAAACCTAGTCTCAACCTGTGTATGCTCACTAGCCAATATGACTACGTTGCTGTCACTGCTGCAATCTCAGCCAAACTACTGGCACTTAGCTACGAATAGCTGAGTAATGTGGATGGCCTTAACATGCTTGGGAAATGTCCTTCTGCAATGAAAGTCATGGAAAAAGTCACCAAGTTTTGCATAAGGCGGGGGGGGGGGGGAGAACAGAACAAA